>Ga0208544_10000519_pt1 | contig 30293 bp, 22 predicted proteins | sample DEB08_DNA_9_FD_184526 | JGI IMG/M metagenome (GOLD analysis project Ga0208544, IMG submission 184526) | Aqueous microbial communities from the Delaware River and Bay under freshwater to marine salinity gradient to study organic matter... | ecosystem: Environmental > Aquatic > Marine > Coastal ... | reverse complement strand
AAATATATATCTATGATTATTCCAGCGAGATGGTTTGCTGGTGGTAGGGTTGGCGAACTTACCGCATTTAGAGAAAAGATGTTGCGAGATAAAAGAATGAGAATAATTCATGATTTTCAAGATGCAAGAGATTGTTTTCCTGGTGTTGAAATAAAAGGAGGTGTAAACTATTTTTTATGGGATAGAGATAATGAAGGCCTATGTAAAGTTTGCACTCATTCAGGCAATAAAATCATATCAGAAACCGAACGTTCTTTACTTGAAAAAGGAGCCTCAACATTTATTCGATTGAATGAAGCTATACCAATACTGAAGAAAATTCAAACTAAGAAAGAGAAGAGTTTTTCTAATTTAATTAGTGCAAATGACCCTTTTGGCTTTGATGTTAGGGTTGAAGGTAGTATGAAACGAGTTAAACCTCAATTTAAACTAAGCTACTTCGAAGGAGGTGTCAAGTTTTACTATAATGGATGGCGTAAAGCTGGTGTTGGTTGTATTGACAGGAAATATGTACAAAAAAACTCAGATTGGTTAAGTCAACATAAGTTATTTGTAGCAAAAGCTATTGGAACAGGGGATAGTAAAACAGATGTTATCAAACCTTTTGTGCCTGAAAACCCATCCTGTACGAGTGAAACATACCTTGTTATTGGTCCTTTTAAGTCTAGTCAGATTTTAGAAAACACTCTCTCATATATTGAGACAAAATTTTTTCACTTTATGGTTTCTTTAAAAAAAATTACTCAAGAAGCTAGAAGAGGGGTTTACGAATTTGTTCCTCTACAAGACTTCTCCGAACCTTGGACAGATGAAAAACTCTACAAAAAATATGGTTTGACAGAAGAAGAAATTGCTTTTATAGAAAGTATGATTCGCCCAATGAATGTATCACAAAATGCCGAAGTAGATGAGTAATAAAGAATTCTTCCCACCCCGCCCTTCCACCAATCCTACCATTTATGCCTATGAATTGCCAGGTATTCCATACAAAGAAGGAATGTTAAAAATCGGGCAATCAAAAAGGCCAGGCGAAGTTAGGATTGATGAACAAACTAAAACAGCTGGTGTCAGATACAAAATTGTCTTTGAAGAATCGGCCATGAAGCGCGATGGCAGTTCTTTTACCGACCACGACATACACCGTCACTTGCGGAAGCACGGGTTTGCTAATCCAGAAGGCGAATGGTTTAAATGTACGCTCAACGATTTGCGCAAAACCATTTGGGAAATCAAAACAGGCGAACGCACAGAAGAAAATCGAGTGCTTAGTTTTGGTATGCGACCGGAACAGGAAGAAGCTGTTGAAAAATCAATAGCTTATTTTGAGAGTTTTAAAAAGGAAAATAAAGACAAAACCCCACATTTCCTTTGGAATGCCAAAATGCGTTTCGGAAAAACCTTTGCCAGTTACCAATTGGCTAAAAAAATGGGCTGGAAAAAAGTATTGGTGCTTACTTTCAAACCTGCCGTGCAAAACGCTTGGGATGAAGACCTGATGACGCATGTTGACTTTGAAGGATGGCAATTTATCTCCCGCAATGGATTGAGTTTTGAAGAAGCCAATCCCCAAAAGCCCATTGTGTGTTTTGGTTCATTCCAGGACTATTTGGGTAAAAATACCAGCACGGGCGGTATCAAAACCAAAAACGAATGGGTACACGCGACCAATTGGGACTGTGTCATTTTTGACGAATACCACTATGGTGCTTGGCGGGAAAATGCCAAAGAACTCTTTGAAGCAGAAGGCAAAAAAGAATTGGAATTTGGCGAAGGTGAAGGCATAGACTACTTTGATGAGGAAGCAATGCCCATCACTACCCATCACTACTTGTATTTGTCTGGTACTCCTTTCCGCGCCATTGCTTCAGGTGAATTTATCGAAGAGCAGATTTTCAATTGGACGTATTCAGACGAACAGAAAGCCAAAGAAAATTGGTCAGCCCCCAACAACCCTTACGCTTCCCTGCCGCGAATGGTCATGATGACTTATCAACTGCCCGACTCGATTCGCCAAATTGCAATGCAGGGCGAATTCGACGGCTTTGATTTGAACATCTTCTTTTCAGCAGAAGGAGAAGGTCGAACGGCTAGGTTCAAATACGAAGACGAAGTACAAAAATGGTTGGACTTAATCCGGGGTTCGTTCAGCGAAACTACCGTTGACCATTTGAAAATGGGCGCTAAAAAACCGCCTTTGCCGTTTTCACACGCACCATTGCTGAATGTGCTTAATCATACGTTTTGGTTTTTGCCAACAGTAGCGGCTTGCAACGCAATGGCAAATTTACTAAAGCAACGCCAAAACAAATTTTACCACGATTATACCGTAGTAGTTGCCGCAGGCACACAAGCTGGTATCGGCGTACACGCTTTGCCTCCTGTTCAAGATGCAATGACTGATAATCCTTTGGAGTCAAAAACCATTACACTATCGTGTGGCAAACTTACTACTGGCGTCTCCGTAAAACCTTGGACGGGTATTTTTATGCTGCGTAATTCTTCCAGTCCTGAAACTTATTTTCAAGCTGCTTTCAGAGTGCAAACGCCTTGGGTAATCAAAAACCCCGACAGCAAATCGCCCAACAAGGAAGAAATTCTAAAAGAAGAATGTTACGTTTTTGATTTTGCTCCTGACAGAGCATTAAGACAAATTGCTGATTACAGTTGCCGACTGAATGTAAACGAATCAAACCCCGAAGCGAAAGTTGCTGAATTTATCAACTTCTTGCCTGTATTGGCTTATGACGGCAGTTCAATGAAACAAGTAGATGCCGCCGGAATTTTAGATATGGCAATGAGTGGCACAACTGCAACGCTTTTAGCTAGGCGTTGGGAAAGTGCCTTGCTCGTCAATGTGGACAACAACACACTTGCCCGTTTGATGGCTAACGAAGAAGCCATGAGGGCATTAATGAATATCGAGGGATTCAGAAATCTGAATCAGGATATTGAAACCATCATAAACAAATCGGAAGCGGTCAAAAAAACTAAAAAAGAGGCGAATGACAATGAATTCACTAAAAGGGAAAAACAAGAATTATCCGCAGAAGAAAAAGAATACAAAAATCTAAGAAAACAAATACAAGATAAACTAATCAAGTTTGCTACTCGTGTTCCTGTGTTTATGTATCTGACAGACTACCGAGAAAGAAGTCTAAAAGATGTAATTACTCAATTAGAGCCAGGACTTTTCAAGAAGGTAACAGGATTGACAGTTAAGGACTTTGAATTATTAGTAAGTCTTGGTGTTTTCAACTCTGCCTTGATGAATGATGCCGTTTACAAATTCAAACGCTACGAAGATGCCAGTTTGGAATACATCGGTATTAATAAACACGAAGGCGAAGGAGTAGGGCTTTATGACACGGTATTGAGCAGGCAGGACTATGAAGAAAGTTTTGTGAATGAACCTGAATAGTCCGCTTGGCACAGTCTATCCCGTCGCTCTTTTTCGAATGTATCTACAAAAGCTATAGGTCAGTAGTTTGTAAGCGTCCGACCAACCCCATATTGCCAGCCCAATCCCGTCCCCTGATCTTTGCCCCAACCCAAGCAACGACTCCTGCGGCATACACGCGCAGCAATTGATCAATTGCTGGACGGGTAGGCGACCAGCGGCCAAACCGTGGCGGCCTTCTGCACCAACCATAAGCTATAGGTACCGACTTTTACTCCTGCAAGAAAAAATACAGCGACTCCAGTCCTACACCACCGCCGGGCTTTTGCCAGCTGACGCCCCGGCGGGAGGTAGCCCAACGGACCTTGCGCCTGCCCTGTGGATTACAACTGGAAATCACCGGTCTATCGACGCGGGAAATCGCGGAACTGATTCTGGAAATCGACCGTGCCCATGCTTAGCTTCTCCAGCCGCCAGCGGTATTTTCTGTACCGGGGCATGACCGACTTATCCACATGGGGGTCAAACGCCCGGAATGGGGGGTCAGACATATCGGAATATACAAAACAGGATATAAATCCAACATTATTTATTGCTTTAATGAAATAAATAGACTATTTTGTAGCTAGAAAATGAATTTAAGGTGCCTATCAAGTCGACAAACAAGAATAAAAAAAAGAAACCAAGAACCAGTTCTGACGATAAGGTATTTGAGAGTAGAAGGGCTGCATTCAGAGCAGCTAAAAGAGATATGGAAATTCCTGTTCATAAACATCCCAATAAGGTATTATCAAGCAGTCAACCGGGCTGGGATAATACGAAAATGGATGGCAGAAATAATCGTTTATATATTTTCAAAATCATTAGAATGATATTTGGTAAACCGGAAGAAGACGAAATACATTTTAGAGAAGATAAGCCAACTCATTATACAAATGACCAAGGAAACCAAGATGGCCATTTTAACACTGGTCGTCCACCAGTCAAATTGAAAAATCACTATTTTTTCAAAAATCGAAAAGCTAGAAAATGAGGATTATATATTCAAAAAATATACTAAAAGATCAGAACTTTACTTTTGACCAAAGTGAGTTAACACTTAGTGTATCCGATAGAGAAATAATCACTGATAATTGTGTGGGTATATCGTTTTTATTTCAAGATAATAGTGAATATGAATTCAAAAATTTTATTCGGTTTTTTTTAAACAATCATGTTGGAGAAAATAGTATCCAATCTTTAAACTTACTTTTTTCAAGTAGATTTGTAGAAAACAGATCAAGGATTAGATCTTATCAGCAATTATTTTACAAGGAAGAGGCTCAAATAGGCTTAGATTGCTTTACCCAAGCTGAATTTGATGTGTCAAAAAGCAAGTCCATTTTTTTAGGTTTAATAAAACTATCTCAAGCAAATTCTGATTATTGTTTAGACAGAATGTACACTAGCATTTTTACTTTTGGCTTAGCTACAAATACTTTTATTGAAACCTTAGATGGAGCGTTTCTTGAAAAAGCAAAGGATGAGTTCTTAGATATATCAGATATGCGATACTTCAATCCATTAAGGACATTTGTTAGTCTAGTGGATTATGAACCAATGTTATTTAGAATAGCGCTTCATGGGAATAATGACCAATCATTTGATATGTTAATTCATAAAAAAATAAGTGATACTTATCTTGAGCTGGTAAAAAAGTATTTAAATCAGGAGCAAAAAGTTGTTTACAATTAGTAGTAGAAATAAGGCAGTACCTAACACAAAAGGATCAAAACGAGACGGAGCGCAGCGACGGTCGTAGCTTTGATCCGCGGGAGGAACGATTCCGCTAATCGGCAAAAGCCAAAGAACCGTTTCAGCCATCACACCGTCAAAAAATGATGTTTTATATCTTTATTGTCAGGTTTATCCTGACTTTTTGACTGTGAATGATAACATTTTTGACAAAAGAGACCAATATGTATATTCCGGTATGTCTGCCCCCCCACATTCCGATCGTCTGACCCCCCCAAACCCTCCTCAACAGCCCACACCCAGCTCTCAGGCACACCTTGCCCACTCCCATCCAACCTGGCAAAATTTACTTTATCTTTGAGTACATTATTTCAAACAAATACATCAGCCAGCGAGCGATGGTTTTAGCAGCGTGAGCGCAATGCAGGAGCAGCAAAAAATATCCATCCGTTTTTTTAACGACCGCGAAGTTCGGGCGCTATGGGACGATCAGAACGCCAAGTGGTGGTTTTCGGTCTTGGATATTGTAGCTGTCCTTACCGACCAGGATGACTATACCAAAACCCGCAACTATTGGAAATACCTGAAAGCCAAGCTCAAGAAAGAAAATAGTGAAGTGGTTAGTGTCACTACCCAGTTGAAATTGCTGGCCCCGGATGGCAAAAAGCGTTTTACCGATCTGCTCGATTACGAAGGCATCATTGCCTTGGGCAAAACTTTTCCCGGAACCAAAGCCAACCGCTTTATCGAATGGTTTACCTACAGCGATGAATCGATCGACGGAAAGAGCAAGACCGATTGGCGTAAAAATGCCCTTACCGACCAAATTGATAGCCGAGAAATGTTTATGAAAGGAATTGACTACTCCTACTATTATGAAGAAATTGAATAGACGGCTATGAATGCCTGTATTTTTTAACACAGAAAACGCCAAATCCCACAAAACTTGGTTTGGTGAAATTTTTGTGCCTTTTGTGCTTTTGTGGCAAAAAATCTAGCCACCAAAACACGGAAAACACCAAATCCCACAAAAATTGGTTTAGTAAAAATTTTGTGCCTTTCGTGCTTCTGTGGTCAAAAAAACCTCTGTGCGCTGTGTCCCCTCCATGCCCTTTGTGGTAAAAAAACCTCCGTGGTAAAAAAACCTTGGTGTCCTTGGAGCCTTGGTGGCTAGAAAAAATCTCCGTGGTCAAAAACCAATGTCACCCCTTCTTCAACAGCCCCAGCACCTTCGCCCGCTCCTCCGGAGCATTCACATTCGTCAAAATGGCCGGATCGGTGGGCGTGACCAGCTGGATAGCGGAATTGATGAGCACCTTGCGCGGGCAACTGTAGCCCTGCGCCAGAAATTGCAGCAGCACCGGATATGCCCGCGGTTCCCAGATGGTGACCAGGGGGTCGGGCCAGCCGGTAGCGGGGTTGTGGAAGGCCGTCGCCAGCCGGGAGGAGTTGCGCTGCTGGATCAACTCTTGCAGCGCGGCTCGGTCGAGCAGCGGCAGGTCGCAGGCCACCACCAGCCAGGCCGCCGTGGGGTGATCCCGAAAGGCCGATAAGATGGCCCCGAAAGGCCCCAGGTCGGTGAAAGTGTCGGGAATGACGGGCGCGGTACCGCCTATTTCCTGCCCGGCCCGCACCGAATGAAACACCTGCTGGCACAGTCCGCTCAGCTGCCGGGCCACGTACTCGTGTTGTGGCATTCCGTGGTAATCCAACAGGCTCTTGTCGGCGCCCATGCGCTGGCTTTTACCGCCGGCCAGCACCAGGCCGTACAGGGGTGCCCGGGCCGCAGTGAGTTGGGCCCGCAACCACTGAATGATCCCATTGGTATCGCCCAGGGGCATCATTACGGGGCGGTAATCACCCAGGTGTGCCAGCAGAAAATCGTAGGGTTTCGGTTGTGCTTCGGTGGTCAGGATGAGGGCCACGTCCGTCAGCCGGTCCAACTTGCGGCGCAGGCTGTCGGCCTTGCGCGGATCCAAAATGACGATTTGGCGCTTACCGCTAAAATGATTGCCGTTCACCAGCACGCCGTCCACGTCCTGAAACAAGGGGCGGCGGTGGAAAGCATTTTGCGCTGCCGCAAAATCGTAGCGGTGGTAGTTGATCTGGTCTGTGTACACCAGTGCGCTGCCGGGCACGGCCAGCTGACTGGCCTGGTCGCCAGCGGCGTGGTCGGCATCGGCGTAAGCCAGGCGGTAGTGTTCGGCCGTGGCTTTGGTCAGTTTTGCCGCCAGCTCCTGGATGACCCCACAGGGTGCACCAATGAAGGCCCATTCCTGCAGGTGGAATTCACCGTAGGCGGGGCGGTTGAGGGCGGTGTGTTTTTGGTGTGCTTTGGCCATGGTTTATCCTTTTTTATAATCCGACTTGCCCCCCGTCTTCTCCAGCAGGCGGACTTCCCTGATCACAATATCGTGGCTGAAGGCCTTGCACATGTCGTAGATGGTGAGGGCGGCCACGCTGGCGCCGGTGAGGGCTTCCATCTCCACGCCCGTTTTGCCGGTCAGGCGGGCAGTGCAAGTGATGACCACCTCGCGGGCGGTGTTGACGGTGATGTCTACGCCCACTTTTTCCAGGGCCAGCGGGTGGCAGAGCGGAATCAGGTTGCTGGTTTGCTTGGCGGCCATGATGCCCGCCAGGATCGCCGTCTGAAATACGGGCCCTTTTTTGGTTTGAATATCGTTGTCCTCCAGTTTGTCCATAATAGCAGCCCCGAGCACCACGATGGCCTGGGCCCGGGCTGTCCGGCGGGTAGTGGCCTTATCGCCCACATCTACCATGCTGGGGTTATTGGAATCGTCGAGGTGGGTAAAAGAAGACATGGTCCTTTGGAATTGAGGGTGGTTCAGGGTAAATGAATAGCGTACAGCGCTCCGGGTGGGAAAACCACGGCGGTCGCGTTCGGTTCCCGGCGAATGCCCCTTCCCCGCTATCCGCCAATCGTCGCCATGCTCTCGCGTCCGGCGGGGTCTTTGGTTTGGCGGCCTTCGGCTTCCCAGCCATCGACGGCCCGGTGCTGGAGGGCGGTGGTGAAGGCATCTTGCAGTTGGGCATCCGTGGCGCCAGCCCGAACGAGGTCGCGGATATTGAATACGCCCTGGTCGTAGAGGCAGGTCTTCAGCAAGCCCTGGGGGGTGATGCGGATGCGGTTGCAGGTGCCACAAAAGGTGCGCGAGTAGGCGGCAATGACCCCTACGCTGCCCTGGTGGCCCGGAATCTGGTAATTGTACGAGGTACTATTCGGCGGATCGGGCAGTTTTTCCAATGTGGGGTAAGCCGCCCGAATGTGCGCGATAATGCGGTGGTGGTCCCACGGCAGTTTCGTGTAGTGGGCGTCGCCGCCATTGAAGGGCATCTCCTCGATGAAGCGCACGCTCACGGGGTAGTCGTTGGTCATGGCTACCATGGGCAGGATGTCCTCGATGTTGCGGCCATCCATCACCACGGCATTGATTTTGGTCGTAATCCCGTGGGCAATCAGGGCATCCAGCGTAGCCAGCACCTGGGGCAGGCTGTCGCGCCGCGTGATCTCGTGGAAGCGTTGCCGGTCCAGGGTATCGATGCTGAGATTGACCGAGCGAATCCCGAGGGCTTTCAGCTCGGGCACGTGTTGCTCGGTGAGCGTCCCGTTGGTGGTCAGGTGAATTTGTTCCAGCCCGGGAATGCGGCTGCTGGCCCGCAGGAAATCCATAAAATCACGCCGCAGGAAGGGTTCGCCTCCCGTCAGTCGGATTTTATGGATACCCAGCGGAACCAGCGTACGCACAATGCGGAGCATCTCTTCGTAGCTGAGCAATTCTTCGCGGGCAACGTAGTCAATCCCTTCCTCCGGCATACAATAAAAGCACCGCAGGTTACACCGGTCGGTAACTGCTAGTCGCAGGTAATTGATAGGCCGGCCGTGGTTGTCAAAAAGTTGCCCGCGCATGGACGTTAATTTTTAAAACGGCAGATCGTCATCGGCAGCAGCGCTACCCGGTTCGTCGTCGGCCGTTGGGAAAAAGTTGCCTTCGGTAGAAGCAGGTGCTGCAGCTGAAGGTTGTCCACCGGCTTCGATGCGCCAGGCATTGAGGTTGGTGAAGTATTTGTCATTCCATTCCCGCCCGCGCAGGTCAAAATGTACTTTGATCTCCTGCCCTTCTTCAAAAGGATCAATGATCGTACAACGGTCTTGGGTCAGTTGGAACTTAACGTATTGTGGATAATTGCCACTTTCTACGACGATGACAAATTCGCGGGTCTGAAAACTGTCCGTTTTGTTTTCGGTGGGATACTTTTTGTGGAGTTTACCCGTAACATCAAAAGACATAGCTGATTATTTTATGGAGTGTAAGGTCTTGTTATAACGATAGCCTTCAAAGGTAAAAAAAAGCGGCCAAAAAGCTACTGCTTTCCGGCCGCTGATTCCGCCAGGAGCGGGTAATATTTTTTGGAGTCACCAGTTGCCCGCCGGCAAAGGCAACGATCCCGTTACCGAACCAAGAGCACTTCGCCCTCCTGGCGCACCTCAATGGTCTGCCCGCAGACGTTGGCGGTAGCTTTCAGGAACCATACGTAGACCCCCGACTCCACCGGCCGGCCCCGGCTCGTGCCCAGCCACTGGTCGTCCCAGGATTGGGCCACAAATACCTGCTCTCCCCAGCGGTTGTACACCTGGAAAGAAAGCTTGTCAATTTGTGCCTCCAGGTTGGGGTAGATCCGGAATTCATCGTTGGCTCCGTCGTTATTGGGCGAGAAAGCGTTGGGTACGTAAACCAGCTGGTCGCTATCGGCGGTTATTTTGGGGGTAATGTCCACGGTTACCCCGACGCTTTCGCAGCCGTTCGACACCTGCAACTGAAGGGTGCCCGGCGCCGTTACTTCCCGGTCGAGGGTGGTCACCCCGTCGCTCCACAGGAATTGCAACTGGCCATCGTCGCCGCTCAGAACCTCGGGTTGGAGCTGCACGGTATTGCTTTGGCAGGGCAGGAAGGCATCGGCCGCTTTGATCACCAGGGCGGGGAGGGCGGCTACGAAGAAGTTTTCGGTGTACTGGCAACCCGCCGCATCTTCGATCAACAATTCATAATTGCCTGGTGCTAGTCCTGTAAAACTGGGTGCTGCCTGCAACGCCCCCCCGTCCAGTGCAAATAAAAAGGGTTGCGTACCCGCCGCAGGCGTCACGGTGAGCAAGCCCGTGCCCGTGCCCGCCGGGCAGCTGTCTTCGGTAGCCAGGGCCACCACTGCGGCCGGGGGCTCTGTCACCTGCAATTGGATCAGCGAATCGCAGCCTGCGCTGTTGGTCAGGACGATGGTCAGGTTGGTGCCCGCCGGATAGGTTTGCCCCTGGTAGGCGTAGCTTTCACCGGGGCACACCTGCACCGCCAGCACTTCCGCACTGGTGGGGGAAGCCGTCACCTGCAACTGGATCAGCGAATCACAACCCACACTGTTGGTCAGGGCGATGGTCAGGTCGGTGCCGACGGGGTAGGCTTGCCCCCCGTAGGTGTAGCTTTCGCCTGGGCACACTTGCACGGCCAGCACTTCCGAACTCGTCGGCAAAGCGGCCACCGTGAAGGTAAAGGTGGAATCGCAACCCAGCGTGGTCGCCAGTTGCACGGTATTGGTGGTACCAATGGCGTAGGGCTGCCCGTTGAAGACGAAATCCTCACCCGCACATACGCGGGCCATGAAGGTGGTATCAAAGCCACAATCCGGCACCAGCAACCACGACAATACAACCTCCTGGGCACAACCCACGAAGGTGGTGTCTACCGATTGCAGCAGGGGCCGCCAGCCCGCCGGTACGCTCAGCGTATCGATGCGGACGGTGTAGTTGTCTTCGGGGACGTCCACAAAACCGTAGTTGCCCAACGTATCGGTGGTGATGGTCGCCAGTGGGCCAGCGCTATTAGCCAGCACCACGGCGATGCTGCCCGCCAGGCTGTCGGCGGCATCAATGAGGGCATTGTCGTTCCGGTCGTAGAACACCTGCCCCTGGATCGTGCCGAAGCCCGCCAATAGCTCAATGGTCAGCGGATTGGTCGTCTGCACACAGCCGCTGGCATCCTGCATGTCCAGGGTGTACACCCCGCTTTGGTTGATGACCAGGTTGGGTACCGCGCCAGCTGGCGCGGGGATCAAGGTGCCGTCCTGGTACCACTGGTAGCTGACGACGTTGGGGATGGTGGGTAAACACAAGGTGTCGGGTGCACAGCGCGTATGGCAGCCGCTGGGCACCAGGCTGATGTCGGGACCCGCTAAAATTTCGGTCACCTCACTGTCGCTGCGGCAGCCAAAGACATTGATGACCGTGACCAGGTAGGCGCCGGCTTCGTCGGTCACGACGGACGTGCCGCTATCGCCATTGCTCCAGAAGTAGACGGCGTCACCCGCCGGATTTCCCACCGTCAGGGTGGCATTCGTGCTGGCACACAGCGTACCGGGCCCGCTGTTGATCAGCGGAATGGCGGGCGTCGGATGCACAATGACCAGGAAGCCTTCCACGGCGCTACAGCCCGAAGTGGTATTGGTGACGGTCATCGTGATGAGGTATTCACCCGCCGTAAGCAGGTTGCCGCGGTCTTCCGAAAACTCGGTATTGTTGTCGGTATCGCCCGTCGACCACACGTAGGTGTAACCCGCCTGCTGCTCGGTTTCCAGGAAAACCGGTTCGCCGGAACACACCATCAGGGTGTCGTAGGTGTAGGTGGTCGGTTGGTTGAAGTCGTTGTAGGTGACCGCCCGGATGGGGCTTTGCGGCGCCGGGATCACGTCCACGACGGCTGCCGCGGGCGAGTACGTACAACCTTCGGCACTGGTGAGGGTCACGGTGTAGGCCTCGGCGGTAGCGACCGCAATACTGGGGGTCAGCTCGCCGGTCGACCAGGCCCAGGCCGTCGCTCCTCCTCCGGGCGCCGTGAGGGTAAGGTTGTCGCCTTCGCAGAGGTTGCTCAGCCCGGCGGGGTCGATTTCGCCGCTGAGGCCATTGGGCGTGATGCTCACGGCGCGGCTGAAGTTGTTGACACAACCGTACACGCTGGTTGCTTCCAGGTTCACGGTATAACTGCCGGCTGCCCCAAAGCTGTGGTAGCTGTCGAAGAGGGTGGAGGCATTGGCGTCTCCGGAAGCGGGCTCCCCAAAATCCCAGCTTACGTCGGCCACCGTCGCTTCCACGTCGGCTACGAAGGCCAGGGCGGTGGCGGCGCAGGTCACGTCGGGTTCGGCAAAGGTGGTCGCTGGCAAGGGGTAAATGCTGACGGTTTGGGTGGTGGTAGCCTGGCAGCCGGCTGCCGTGGTGATGGTCAGGGTCACGTTGTAGTCGCCGCCACCCGAGAAGATGTGCGTAGGATCTTTAACAGCAGCTGTGTTGTTGGCTCCGCTGGCCGGATCGCCAAAATCCCAGCTCCAGGCCACGATGCTGGTGAGGCTCAGGTAGGTGGTCAGGTCGAAAAACTGTACGGGTGCGCCGGGGCACACGCCGTCGTAGTCGAAGTTGGCTACGGCCAGAATGGTCTCCGGCGTAATCTGGCGGCAGAGCACCTGCCCCCCCATGCCGTCGTCGTAGGCGGCCACCATGCGTACCCGGAAAAAGCCCGGTCGGGAGAAGACGTGGCTGGCGTTGGCGCCGGTGGCGAAGTTGTTGCTGCCACTACCCGGATCGTCAAAACTCCAGGTGATGCTGCCGGGGATGCTGCCCGTGGCTAGGGCGGCAAACGACCGGTCGTTGCACAAGCCATTGTCCGTGGTGGTGAAATCGTGGCCGGGATTGTTGCAACCCGCACCGCCGCCCGTGCCCCCAATATCGCCGCAGTTTTCGGCCACGTTGATGGCATTGGAGGTGAAGCTACAGCCGTTTTCATCCACAATACCTACCTGGTAATTGCCGTAGGCTTCGGCCAGGTAGCTGGCTCCCGTGGCCCCGGCAATGGGGGTGCCGTTTTGCAGCCACTGGTAGGTGTACCCATCGGCGGTATTCACGGCGTAGAGGTTAGACGAAGGGGACACATTGCAAAAGAGCGTAAAGTCGGGCGTACTGATGCTGATATCCGAAGCCGGATATTCGTAGATGTTGAAGGTCGTTCGGCCCAGACAGCCCAGGGCATCGGTTACTTCCAGTCGGTAGTAGCCGCCGCCCAGATCGGTGGTGGTGCTGGTGGCCAGCACATTGCCCTCGGCATCCTGCCAGGAATAGGTCGCGTAACCCGCACTGGTACTCACCGTAGCGGTAGTGCCCGGGCACAAGGCTGCCGGGTGGTTGACCAAGGGTTGGGGTGGGGCGTTGACCGTCACGTTGAAGGTGGCCTGCTGACCGCAAATGTCGAGCACCACCGTAGCGGCACCCGCGCTGTGCCACAGCACGTCGATGGTTGCCGCGGCCGGGTCGCCGGTAATGGTGCCGGCGGTGGCGGGCACGACGGACCAGCGGTAGAACACGTCGCCCGTTTGGTCGCTGGTGTAGGTCGCCAATTGGTCCAAACAAACCTGGTTGTCCCCGCTAAGGGTAAAACCACTCACCGGGCTGATGGCCAGGCTGGTCGCCGCCGAAGCACAGAACAGGGGTGGGCTCAGCCGCGTCACGCTCAGTGCGTAGGGGCCACTGGCCGCCCAGACCACGGCGATGGAGGCGCCTTCGCGGACGGTGGTGCTGCCCCCGTTGGTGACCGACCAGCGGTAGCGTTGGCCCACCAGCGGGCTGGGCACCCGGTAGGTGTAGGCAATACCCGGGCAAATGGCACTTTGCCCCACGATATTGGGCACCGCCGCGGGCAGGGCGAGGACCTTGACGGGGAACTCCGCCACGGGGGTGCAGTAATCGAGCGGATCCTGGGGCACGGCCACCACGGTGTAATCGCCGGGGCCAAAAGTCCAGTTGATGGCAAAGGTCGGGCCGGCGCCGGGGCTGGTCCATACGGTGCTGCCGTCGCTGGCGAGTACCGAGAAGTTGGCCGGAAAGCCAAGGTTGGACTGGGTATTCACGACCGCATAATCGGCCGTTCCGTTTTCGCACACTTCGATGGTGCCCGTCAGGTAGTATTCGGGTTTGATCTGGACACCCAACTGGCCGCTGCCCCCGCAGCCGAGGTAGCAGTTGCTGTAGTCGACGCTCACCTGTTGGGCGGCGTTGGGGATGGGCCCGTTGAACCATTCGATGGTGACGCTGGGCGTACCCTGGCCCGCGATGATGGTGCCGAAGGGCGAGACCGTCCAGTTGAAGGTCGTCCCCTCGAAGGGCGGCACCGAATAGACCGACTGCTCGCCCCGGCAGACCCGTTCCGGCCCGGCAATGGTGACGGCACTGGATACGATGGGAATTTGGATGTAGGCGGCCGTGGTGCAGGTGCTCAGGCTCGGGCAGCCGGCCGTCTCCAGGGTGATTTCGCCGATGGGCCCCGCGCCCCACTGGATGGTGATGAAGTCGTCGGTGCTGCTGCCACCGGCCAGGATGGTGCCGTTGCCGCTGATGTCCCAGTTGTAGGCGCTACAGCCAGTCGTAGCGGTGTAGGTCACGGCAGTGCCTTCGCAGATGGTGGCTACGCAGTCCACAAAAGGGGCATCGTTGCCTTCCACCACGATGGTCAGCCTGCTGGTATCGGCGCATTCGCAGCCGCGGGCAGTGATGAGCGCTACCTCGTAGGATCCCGCCGAGAAATAGGTGTGCTGCGGGTTGGGCAGGGAAGAGCCGCCGCCGTCGCCAAAATCCCACAGGTAGGTCTCGGCGGTGGTGCTTTCGCTGGTAAAGAATACGGGCTGGCCTTCGCAAATTTCCAGGATTCCGCTGGCCCCAACGGGCGGCTGGGTGGTGAAGTCGGCCGTGGGCGGATCGAGGACGTCGAAACAAAAATCGATCTGGGCAAACACCTCACAGCCGAAGACATTGGTATAGAAAAAGGAGTAGGTGGCGCGTCCGGCACCCGCCTCGTCCCAGCGGATGGAAACGGACGTCGGGGCGGAGGTATTGATGTTGATGGCGCCGTTGTGGCCATCGAAAGGAATAAATTGCTGGTTGGCACCAATGACTTCCGCCGGCGTCGGTGATTGCGAAAAGACCACCGCCGAGGATGCGTTGCCGAGCACCTGGAAACAGAGTTGGGTAATGACCGTTCCGTCGTCCAGGGTCATTCCGGCGGTACTGCCCGGGGTATTCCAACCCACGGCAATGCTGCCATCGGAAGTTGGCTGGCCGATCGAGCCCGCGCTGAGGCCCTGAAGCGGCGACACAAAATTCAGCGTTCCCAGGAAGCTGACCATGGTAGGGTCGAAGTTGATGCTGAACTGGAAGCCGAGGATATTGTCGAAATTATTGACGGTGAGGGGCAGGCACACGGTCTGCCCGGGCAGGGCATTGACTTCGGGTAGGTTGAAATTGCCGGTTTCCGGTGGGGTTACCATGTCCAATTGGCCGTTGGTCACCGACCAGTTGCCCTGGGAGGGGTCGATGACCACCGTGGTGCCGCCCGCGTTATCCGTAAGGATGATTTCCGCCAGCGAGAGGGTAGAAACCGAGCCCACGCAGACCTCGTAGCAGTCGGCATTGGTGGTAGTCGGAAAGACGAGGGCGAAAGAATCTTGTTCGCAAGCTGTGGTGTGGGACCCGTAGGCGATGCCGGTCGCGAAGTTGGAAAAATCTTCCACAAAAAAGCTGTACTGGCCGGTCGCGATTTGATTGTTGTCGGGGCTGCTGACCGTCAGGAGGATGGTATAATTGCCGGGTGGCATATCGCACCAGCGCAGGGGTACGTAGCCCTCCGATTGGAATTCGTAGACGACCTCGGCATTGGGGGCGTTGCCATTGATAATTTGCCACTGGTAGAGGTAGAGATCACTCACGGGAAATTCGAGGAACCAGTTGCCGCAGGCGTTGTCACAGCGAATGTACTCATCGCCGTAGATGAAGGCCTGGTCTTGGGCCGTTAGCTGGAGCGACAAACAGGTCACGCTGGCCACGAAGGCCAAACAAAGGGAAGTGAAAAATCGATTCATGGGTCGGAGATATGGAATTGAGTTAGCAATAAACAACCTGGCTTTGCCGGAGGACGAAGCTGGGCTTTTTTTTAACTGATTCCAAAACGTAGTAAAAAACAGGAATGGCGGGCGCCCGGAAGGGCGGCCGCTCAGGGGATAGACCCGGCGAGGTGGCTAATCGCTGCCTGAGGGGGGGATTTGGTGGTTTTGGGGTGGGGTGGGCGAAGACTGCGGGCTGCCAGGAAACACAATAAGCTTCCTCAGGTTACTATCTTTTAACAACTTCCATATAACCAACACCAAGTTCTATAAAGCATTTTTCTGCTTGAAAATGCTCGATAAGTAAACCAAAATGTTGTTCAAGAATAGCGATCAATTTTTTAGTTGAAATATTGCCCAAACTGATCTTCCGTAATCTAGCAGGATGGCCATTTACAAAATGACTGTTTTTGAAATCCGCATCCTTGGTTAGGACAATAAATTCGTTGTCATCTGCGTACCGACTTATGTCTGAATCTTTGGTGTACCAACGTTCGAGGATGGTATTAACGTGTACCGCATGATATCCCTTTGCTTCAAAGAAGCTAACCACTTTGTAAGCAATATGTACATCACAAAGTATTTTGAAAGTCATGCGGCTAAGGTGAAGGTTTGTCCAGAAACAACCAATTTGGCGTATGCCAGGCTAGCCAGCAGGTCATCCTTCTCTAATTCTGGATGGTCCTCTAAAATCTCCGTAAAGGACATTTCGGATAGCATCAAATCCAGGATAACCTCAACGGGCCAACGCATACCTCTGATGCAAGGTTTGCCGTGGCAAATATTTGGATCGATGGTGATTCTGTCTAGATATTCTCGCATGAGTTCACAACGTTTTTGGCATTAGGGATAGTTTCATACCAGCTGCGTAGAGGTAAATATAGCAAATTCAATATATCATTCGTAACCAAGGTTTAGCTTCTGAGCCTCTTTAGTAAGATAATCAAGCTTCTTTTTCCTTTCTAACTTAAAGCTGGATTCATCCTCATCTATTTTTTCACAATCCTCCAGCGCATTTTCCATTTCTTTGAGGTCTTCCTTCGCAAATGCACCAGCAAATTTGAGCAACCCTTCCGGTCTGCCTTCCTGTTTTTTAACGATCAGGGATTTGATAAAATCCAGCAACTTCAACTGTTGTGGTAAGCTCAGTTGACTGATGGAGCGAATAATAGAATCTTGTATCTCAATATTAGTCATGCTATTCCTTATTTAGACTACATATCCACATTTCCAGGGATTCGAATAATGATCTCGCTATTGCTTCGCTTTATAGTCATCGATCTTATTTTTTAACAATATACAACCATTGTGGGAGATGGGTTCAAGGAATACCACATTTTTGCCATTAGGGATCGTTTCCTACCAGCTGTACCCATCATCACGCCGGTAACAACCCCTCGTACACCGCCAGCAACTCGCGCACACTGCGGGCTACGGTGTAGTGTGCACTGATGTAGGCCTTGCCCGCGGCGCCCAGTTGGGCGCGCAGTTCGGCGTCGGCTACCAGGCGGTTCACGGCGGCCGCCATCGCTTGCGGATCGCGGGGGGGGATGAGGAGGCCCGTTTCGTTGTGGATGGCCAGTCCGCGGTTGCCACCAATGTCCGTCATGATTGTAGGGCGGGCCAGGAACAAACTTTCGAGGAGCACTTTGGAGAGCCCTTCTCCTTTGACCGAGGGCAGCAAGCTGAGGTCGCAGGCTTTAACCAATGACAAGACATCCTGGCGGAAGCCCGCAAAAACCACCCGCTCGCGAATACCCTGGCGGGTCAGCGCCGTGAGGGTTGCCGGGCTGTTGAGGCCCCGCCCAATGAGCAGGAAGCGCGCCGGGCTGGCCGGTGGCAGCAGGCTGATGGCGTCGAGCAAGTAGGGAATACCTTTCATGGCCCGGGCATTGGCCACTACGGCCACGACGACGGCGTCGGCCGGAAATTGGAATTCGCTAAGATCACCGGCAGGCACATCGGCGTACCAGGCGGGGTCGTGGCCCTTGCTCACGGTCACGGCTTTGCCTTTGGGGAAGAAAAGTTGGTGGTCGAACACCTCCCTGACGGCATCGGATACGCAGGTGATGGCATCGACGCGTGGGTGCAGGTGGGTGAGGTAGTTGGTGGGGTCCCACCAGTGGATGTTGCCGGTGTAGCCGCGGTAGGTGACTACCTTCACGGGCAATCCGCGGGCGGCCCGAATGCCGTTGCTGATGGCTTTGTTGTTGAACAGGTGGATAATTTGCCGGTCGTGGTCGACAATTTCCTGGCGGATACGGCGCACGGCCTCGCGGTCAAACTTGCGCTGCGGATGGTAGTCGATCACCCGGATGCCCGCCTCCCGGAAGCGCGCCGCGTAGGGCGTGTGGCCGTAGGTCATCACGTGCACGTCTACGCCGGCCTGGTGGAGGCCGATGAACAGCTCTCCCTCCGGTCGGACGGCATTTATATTGTCGTCGTAATCACTGACTACCAGTACCCGCATCAGCCCCGGTGGTTTAGTTGGTCGGATAAATACTTACGTCCGGCACCGTGCCCATCGCGACGTCTTCCACATCGGAAGTTTCGTAGGGCTCGTAGACGGCATCACCAAAGAGCTTGACAAACGAGAGGTGTACCCGTTCCACGTATACATTGAGGGCTGCCTTGGCGCTGTTGAGCATGGCGTAGTTGCCGCCGCGGATGGTGGCCAGCCCCAGGGCGTCGTATTTTTTAGGATTAGCGCCATCGTCTACCGTAGCCAGGAAGTCGACCATTTCGGAAAAGACACCTTTGCGCTGGTATTCCGGGTGAATACCGAAGGCGACCCCCTTCACGAGTTTGGGTTTGCTCATCTTGAGGTTGAAAAAAAAGCGGGGCATTTTCCACCACTTCAGCTGGCCTTTGGCAAATTTGAGCGACAGGTTAATATCGGGCATGAGGGCACAGAAGCCTACCGGTTTCCCATCGGCGAAGGCGATACACGTCAGCAGGGGATCCATCACGGGCTTCAGTTGCTTGAGCATCTTATAGAGCTGCACCCCTTCCAGGGGCTTGAAGTGGGGCATACTGGCGAAAGCCTCGTTGTACACCTGGGCGAGGTATTCGCCTTCGCCACGGAGGTCGTTGATGCGAATGCTGCGCGACTGCACGTGGTACCTTTCGCGCACCCGGTCGGCAATGGTGGTCAGGCGTTGGTAGGCAATGTCTTCTACCTGGCCACCAAAGGTGAAGATCTGCTCCATGGGCAGGTAGCCGCGCTGGTCCAGAAATGCCCGGTAGTAGGGGGGGTGGTAGTTTTCGTGGTACAGGGGCGGATGCCACCCTTTGATGAGGAGGCCCCAGAACTTGTCGCGCTCGCCGAAGTTGACGGGCGCATGGATGGTGTCCATACCCGCCCGCAGGAGGAAAGCCTCGGCCTCGTCGAAGAGGCGATTGGCCGCCGCTGCGTCGTTGACACACTCAAAAAAACCGATGCCACCTTCCCGGCGGTCGCGCTGGGCATTGCGCCTGGCGTCGATGAAGGCTGCGATCCGACCAATGGCTCGGCCAGCATCGTTATAAAGGACCCACTGTTTGGCCTGGCCACTTTCGAGGGCTTTGTTCTTGTCGGCGTTGAACACATTTTCAACATCTCCCTGCAGGGGAGCTATCCAGTGGGGGTCGCGCGCGTAGATGTAGTGCGGTACCTGGTGGAAGGCTTTCCAGTCGGCAGGGGTCGTGACTTCTTTTAATTGCATAGCAAGTCTGGTAAATTTGTGCGTAAAAGTAGTATTTTTAAGGGAGTATACGTATACCAACCATGCAGTTCTACCAGCTCGAGGCAGCTTTGGCCCACCCTACAACCGTGCAGCACCTGGTGCTCAGGGGGCAAAACCTGCGCAAGGTGCCGGCCAGTATTTGGCTTAAGTTCCCCCACCTGATCAGCCTCGATCTCCGCGACAACCAACTGCGCGAGCTGCCGCCGGAATTGGCCCTGTTGACTGGTCTGGAACGGCTCTACCTCAGCCACAACCGGCTCATCAGCCTGGCCGCACCCCTGAGGTGGCCGCAACTCCGACATCTCGACGCCAGCCACAATCGCCTGCGCGAGGTGCAGCTTTCCGGAATGGCGCACCTGGAAACCCTCGATCTCAGCCACAACAAACTGACGCAACTGCCAACGGGGATTTCCACGGCGCAGCGCTTGTTGCACCTGCACCTCGCGGAGAATAAGCTGCCGGATTTGCCCGACCTGCAGGCCGGATTCCCGCAGTTGCAATACCTCAATGTGGCCGGGTGTGGACTCTCCCAATTGCCAGCGCTGCCGCCCCTCCTCTACGCGTTGGTGGCCAACCGCAACCGCCTGCAACAGGGGCCGCCCAACTGGCGGCAACTCACGGTCTTACAGCGCCTGGAGCTGGCGGTTAACCCCCTGGGGGTGGAACTGTCGGAGCTGGCGTCGTGTTCCCAACTCCGCTACCTCGACGTGCGGCGCACGCCTACGCGCTGGCCTTCGCCTACGGCGCTGGTGGCTCAGCTTCCGCTGTTGCAGCATGTGTTTGGTGGGTTTCCAAAAAGGAGCGGGGTTCATTTGCAGGATTTTTTGACGGCTACCAGCAAGAATCCTGATCCAGCCAGCCGGGTAGCCTGGTGGGCCCTGTGGCGGGGCGAACGACCCGCTGATCTGGCGCCGGTTCACCAGGATTTGCTGTGGGCCAGCCTGACCCACGACCGGCCCCCGTTACTTCGCCTGGGCGCACACCGCGAGTTGGTGCGCCGGTTCCCGACCAGGGCCCGGCAAATTCCGCAGGAGAAATGGTGGATCGCCGGCGAGCTGGCCACGGATGAGGTTCAGCTGCGCGAATGGCTACAGGCCGCCCACGTTGCGCTGGCCAGCAGCCCGGCTGCGGCTACGGGAATCCTCCTGGGCCACCACTTTCCGACTGCGGTTGTACCGCCCACCACGGCCCTGCCCATCCTGGCGGAACGCGACCTGCTGCGCTGGCTCGACCAACGGACGGGCCGCTACCTGACCCACAGCACGGACGCGGATCAATTGGCCAATATCCGGCGCCTGCTGCAGGCTGCTGATCGGGGGAGTTTCCTGGTGGCTACCCAACTGCTGCGGGCCCACGGTACACCTGATGCCGTTTTGGAGCTGCTTTTAAAAGAATGGTCGGCCACTGCTGCGGCCATCCGTGCCGACTGGGCCGACTTGCTGTTGCCCTACCTGCCGGCCGACCTGCAGATTGCTCTCCTGGCCGATCTGCCGCTGGCCGATCGCCCCCGTCGGCGGGGACGGGAAAGGCAATGGTGGACCGGCTGGTGAGGGGGTAAAGGCGGTGCGGAAAGGTTGTTTTTAAAAAATCGACAATTTCGACTTGGAGGTCAGCAGTTCCAGGGTGTGCATGCCCAGGATCGAATTGCCCTTGGCGTTGAGGCGCGGGCTCCAGACGGCCACGCTGTAGAAGCCCGGGTACACCGCCGCGATGCCGCCGCCAACCCCACTCTTGCCGGGGAGCCCGACTTTGAAGGCAAACTCCCCGGATTCGTCGTAGAAACCGCAGGTGAGCATGAGGGCGTTGAGGCGTTTCAACTGGCTGCTGGTCAGGTCGGGGATCTGGCAGTTCAGCTGGTTGCGGCGGGCAAAGAGGTGGAAGGCGCGCGCCAACTCCGTGCAGCTCATCTCGATGGAGCAGTAGTGGAAATACAAATCCAGGACGTCGCGGGGGCTGTTGTGCAGGTTGTCGAAGGATTTGAGCAGAAAGGCCAGCGAAGCGTTGCGGAAGCCCGTCGCAAATTCAGAAGCGGCCACTTTTTTGTTGTAGGCAATGGTGCTGTTGCCCGTCAGTTCGTGCATGAACCCCAGCATTTCGGCGTAAGGGTCGCGCAGGTGGCTGAGCAAAATGTCGGCCACCACCAGGGCGCCGGCATTGATGAAAGGATTGCGTGGCTTACCCGCCTCGTATTCCAGCTGGACCAGCGAATTGAAGGGGTTCCCCGACGGCTCTACGCCCACGCGTTCCCACAGTTGGTCGCCGATCAGGCCAAAAGCCGCCGCCGTGGCGAATACCTTGGAAATACTCTGGATCGAGAAGCGTTCTTCACTGTCACCGAAGCAGTAGCGCGACCCGTCGAGAAAGTCGAGGGTGATGCCGTACTTATCGGGATCGCGGTTAGCCAACTCAGGAATATAGCTGGCCTGCTGCCCTTGCCCCTGATAGCGGGCAACTTCGGCGGCAATGTGCGCCAGCAGTTTTTGGTAGTCCAGCGTTTTGGCAGCCATGATGCTAGAAGCGGAAACCGACGGATGCCTGGAGCGAGAAATTGGTGTCTTGGTCGTTGCGGGTCTGGTAGCTGTTACCCGGGCCCAGTGCCACGGGAGAAATATCCTGCTCTTCATTGGTCATGTCCGTCAGGCCGAAGTTGCCGCGTACGCCCAGGTAGAGGCCCTGGCGCACGTAGAATGCCAGTCCGGCGTTCAGCCCAAAATCCAGGGTCTTGAATTTCTTGCCGTCGTTGGGTGCCGACTCGTAGTAGGCGTTGATGGATATCGGGCGGATAGCGGCCAGGGTGTTCAGCGAAATAGGCGTACCCTGAATGATGGCGTCAATGCCCCGTTCCTTGCTGTAGTAGGCATATTCTACGCCGGTGGTGAACTCAGGTACGGGGGTGCCCGCCTGCGTCGTGCCAGAAAATGTAATGCCGCCGCTGCCACTGCTGCCGATGAGGATACCCGCGCTGGCCCCCGCTTCCAATTCTAGCTTACCTACTTTATAATAAACCATTAAAGGAATATCGATGTACGAATTGGAGATACTGATGTCCGAACGTCGTTTGCCATTAGCGTAGATGATGGCGCCCGTGTTTTCCACGTAAAAGGAAAAGTAGGAAGGGCCGTCGTAGCCGTACTGGGTGCCTTTCTGGCTGTACATCAGTTCGGCCTTTAGGCCAAACAGGTCAGTAATAGAATAGACCACCGTAGCGCCAATGTGGAAACCCGTGTTGGTGCTGAAGGTTTCGTTGCTGGTTTCTTCGGGGCTATCAAAATTGTTGAAGTTAAGACCCGCTTTGAAACCACCAGAGAATTCACCCTGAGAGAAAGCCAGGCTACTGGCCAGCAGGAGCACAATAAGAAGGGACAATGGACGCATAGTTATATGTTTTTAAACGGGGTGCAAGATACAAGTAAATTCAACTTAAGTGACAGGACAAAAATAAAGTTGATCGCCATGTTTTGGCCCAACGATTTAAGCGCTGCAAACCGGATTACGCTTTAAAGGACCTTTCGCAATAAGATACGGTTGGTCAGAATATCTCCTTTTTCTTTGAACCCGACGATGTGAAACTCCCGGCGCAAGGCGAAGAGGAGCATATTGGTGTGGGCATTACGGGTTTTGAAGGTCACGGTTTTATACCTCTGCTGGCGGGCCCAGTCTTCCTGGGTTTGTGCCAGCTTAAGCGCTATATTTCGGCGGCGGTAGCTGGGCTGCACACCGCCCAGCCAGGCGTAAAATTCACCGTCCCTTTCGTAACCGACGTTGAAACCCACGGGCTTGTCGTCCGAGTAAGCCACCAGGATCAGGTGCGGCATCTGGAGCAGGCGTCGCTTGTATTCGGCGAGCCCCGGCGGATCAATGAATTCGGGAATGCGCCGCGAAACCGCTACTGCGGTAGCCATATCGGCGGGTTGAATCAGGAGTTGTGCCATTTTCTGTACAGGTAGTAAGCACAAAAGTACTTTTATTCCGACAAACATGCCGCTAGAAAAGATCGGATGTCGGTCGTCAACTGCTGCAAGGCCTGGTGTTGGGTATACATCATGTGGCCGCCTTCGTAATATTGCATTTTTACGCGATCCACCAGGATGCCGTGGCGCTGAAAAGTGTATTCGGCATCGAAAAAAGGGGTCACCAGGTCGTAGTAGCCGTTGGCAACCAGTACGCGCAGGGCCTGGTTGGTTCGCATAGCGGCACTCAGTTGGGGCGCTACGTTGACGTAGGCAGGCTCCCAACCGGTTCCAGGTTGACTCTGGCCCCAATTCCAGGCGGGATAAATTTGCCGGTTTGAGGTCAGGTAGGGGCGTTCCATCAGGACGCCCAAATTTTGGGCAAAGTGGGTGTTCATGGCGGCGGTGTAAGCGCTGCTGATCGCCGCACTGGCAGCGTCATCGTGGGTGGGGCCGTCCGCCGTTTGGTCGTATTCCTGGAGCGTATAGCGGCTGTCGAGTCCGCCCAGGGTCAGTCCTTGTGGACGGAGGAGTTCTTTGCGAAAGCGCGGCGCCGTCACCCGCAGGTTCGACCGCAGAATATAGTCCGTTTCCAGTCCGGTAAAATTATGTAACCGCTCGGCAATGACCTGCTGTTTTTCGGTGGTCAGGCTGCTGCCCCGGAGCAGGGCAGGGGCGTACTCGTCGTAGACGAACTGGCGGGCTGCCTCCACAAAGGGAGCCAGTTCCTGGCCCTGGCCAGCCTTGCCGTGGTACCAGGCCGTCGCTGCCATCGTGGGCAGATAGGTCAGGAAGGAGATGAGGTTGTTGGGTTCTGGTGTAGAGCCGGTGTAGTCCAGCGCCTGGGAAATGAGCACCAGTCCGTTCAGCGCCATGTCCTGCCCGTCGCGATGGAGGGCTGCTGCTACTCCGGCCGCCCGGGTGGTGCCAAAACTTTCGCCAGCAATGAATTTAGGTGCATTCCAGCGTTGGTTTTTGCGCACCCACTCCCGGATAAAGTCGGCGATCGACTGCGCATCTTCGGTCAGTCCCCAGTAATTACTGGTTTTTCCTGCGGGTAACACCGTGCTGTAACCCGTACCCACGGGGTCTACAAAAACAAGATCCACGAGGTCGAGCAAGCTGTAAGGATTATCGATGATGGGGTAGGGGGCAACACCATCGTCAGCGTTGGCGGCGCTCGCTACCTGGGCCAGTTTGGGGCCAAAGAGGCCCATGTGCAACCACACCGAGGCGGAGCCCGGACCACCGTTGAAGACGAACATGACGGCGCGCTCTTGCGGGCGTGCTACGCCGTCCAGGAGGTAACTCACCGACCAAATGGCGGCGGCAGGCTCGTCTTTTTCGTTTTTCAGATAAGTCTCTCCGGCAATCGCGGTGTAGTTCCTCTTGCTGTTCCCGAAGGCCTGCTGGTGGTGACTGGTAAATTGTACGGGATCAGTTTGCGCGGCCAGGTTGGTAACCCCCCACAGGAGCAGGATAATCGGTAGGTATGTTTTCATAAACGAACGGTTTGATCCTATTTTATTTGACAAAGTCGGGTGCTCTAAATTAAAGGGAGGCGCCCTGTTCTCCCCCTGGGGTACTTTTCCAGCGTTGACCAACAAGAAATCACCAGGATTTACAGCGGAGCGCATTGTTCCTGCAACCACGCCCGTTCTGCCGTATCCTGCAGCAGCGGGAGCAGGTTGTCCAGCACCAATTGATGGTACGCATTGAGCCAGTCCACTTCCGATTGGGTGAGCAATTCCAGCTGCATCAGCCGCCGGTCGATGGGGAAAAGGGTGAGGGTTTCAAACCGCAGGAAATTGCCGTAATTCGTCGCCTGGTCGGTTACACACAACATCAGGTTTTCGGTGCGAATGCCGTAGTGGCCCGTGCGGTAAAACCCCGGTTCGTTACTCGTGACCATACCCGGCACGAAGGCGGTGCTGCCCCGGCTGGTTACGGCGCTGGTGGCAAAGCCTTGGGGCCCTTCGTGGACATTGAGGAAGAAGCCGACGCCGTGGCCCGTGCCGTGGCCGTAGTTGAGTCCTTTCTGCCAGAGGAATTGCCGGGCCAGGGTGTCCAGTTGAGCGCCTCCCGTTCCGGTAGGGAAGCGGGCCTCGGTCAGGGCGATCATCCCCTTTAGTACCAGGGTAAAATGTTCGCGTTGGTCGGCAGAGGTAGGCCCCAGGGCTACGGTGCGGGTAATATCGGTGGTGCCATCCAGGTACTGTCCGCCGCTGTCGAGCAGCAACATGCCGGTCGGTTGTAGGGTGGCGCAGGTTTCGGGTTCGGCGTGGTAGTGAACGATAGCGCCATTGGCCTGGTACCCGACAATAGCGGGAAAGCTCTCGCCGAAGTAGTCGGGTTGCTGGCTACGGTACTGCGCCAGTTGTTGGGCAACGGTCACCTCTGTGACGGGCTGCTGCCGTGCCAGGTTGGCTTCCAACCAGCGAAACAGGCGCAGGAGCGCCACGCCATCCTTGCGCATAGCCTGGCGCAGGTGGTCGATTTCGGTATTGTTTTTGACCGCTTTCATGGCCACCACGGGGCTGCCGGTTTCCAGCAGCTGCTTGTCGGCCAGTAAGCCAAAAAAGCGGTAGCTCAGGGTAGTGGGGTCAATGGCCAGGAGGTCGGCGGAAGGGAATTGCCGCAGGGCGGCTTCGACTTCCTCATATGCGGCGACGGTTACGTGGGCGGCCGCCATTTCGGTTTGTAGTGCGGCTGGCAAACGGTCAGCATCGACAAACCACTGGGCGTGGTCCTGGCCCACCAGGAGGTAGCTGATGCAGACGGGGTTGAAGGCTACGTCGGCGGCCCGGATATTGAGGGTCCAGGCAATGTCGTCGAGAGCTACCAGTAGCACTGCCGAGGCCTGCTGGGTCTTTAGCCACGCCTGGATGCGGCCCAATTTTTGTTCGCGGCTTTCGCCGGCATAAGTAGCGGAGAAAGCAAAAACAGTACTGCGGGGTCGGGCTGGCCGGTCGGGCCAGCATTCCTCCGCCAGGTCGTATTCCGCCACGATTTTAATGCCCTGGGGCTGGAGTTTTCTTTGCAACTGGCGGGTCTGAGCCAAAGATACCACCCGCCCGTCGATACCCAATTGGCTGCCAGCCGGTAAGTTGGTGGCCAACCAGGCGATGTGTTCCGGGGCGTGGGGTACGTTTTGCCGCTGTAATTTGACGCCGGTACCTGCCAGTTCACTTTCGGCCTGGATGAAGTAACGGGAGTCAGTCCAGATATCCGCATCCTCGGGCGTAACAACCAACGTCCCGGCCGAACCGGTGAAGCCCGAGAGCCAGGGCCGGGTTTGCCAACGGGGCGCTACGTATTCGCTTTGGTGGGGGTCGCTGCTGGGTAACAGGTAGGCGGCCAACCCGTGGGTAGCCATCGCGGTGCGGAAGGCCATCAGTCGGGCCGGGATATTATTCATAACTGAAAGATCGTGAAGAAAGGCTTAAAGCTAGGGAAAATCGTTCACCTTTAAGTACATTAGCAAAGAATCCTTCGGTGTTAGCAAAAATCGCGCCATTTTCTGAACAAAACTTGCGCCCCGCCGTAAACTGATGTAAATTACGATTTGTTAGGGAACTACCAGTCGCAATTATCTCTTATCACAATCCAAGCAAATTCCCGTCATGCTCAAGCAGACGATAAGTCAAAAAATGCTCCAAAAGCTGTCACCGCAGCAGATTCAGTTGATGAAGCTGCTGCAGGTACCTACGGTGAATTTGGAACAACGCATAAAAGAAGAACTGGAAGCCAACCCGGCCCTGGAAGAGGGGCTGAAGCAGACCGATGAGGTAACCGATGATTTCGGAGAAGGCAGTGAAGACAGTGGCGAAGAAACTTTCGAACTGGATGACTACCTCCAGGAATACATTGACGACGATCCTTCTTCCTACAAGCTACGTGCCGATAATTACAGCAGCAATGAAGACGAGAAACACGTACCCATCGCTACCCAAAACACTTTCCACGATTACCTGGAGCAACAACTGGGGCTCCTGCGCCTGAAAAGCGAGGAAGAACAAATCATTGCCCGGCAGATTATCGGCAGTATCGACGAAGATGGCTACCTGCGCCGCAGCACGGCAGCCATCCTGGATGACCTCATGTTTGCCCAGAATATTTTTGCGAAAGAGGATACCGTCAAGGCTATTCTGGCCAAAATTCAGCGGTTTGAACCGCCCGGCATTGGTGCCTACGATCTGCAGGAATGCCTCTTGCTACAGTTGGATTTTAAACTGGAAGACAACACCGAACTGGAAGATGAAGATATCATTAACCTGAAAAGGGCCCGCCTGATTGTGCGCAAATACTTCGATGCCTTCACCAAAAAACACTACGACAAACTGCAGAAACAGCTCGATATCAGCGCCGAAGAACTGAAGGCCGCCATTGGAGAGGTCATTAAGCTCAACCCCAAACCCGCCAGCGGTTATTCGGTAGCCAACGAGCGTACGGCGCAGTATGTCACCCCCGATTTTTTTATCTACTACCGCGATGACGAACTGGAACTGGAACTCAATTCCCGCAATGCACCCGACCTCCGGGTCAGCGACCAATACCGCGACATGCTGCGGTCCTATCGCAACAAGTCCCGGGCCGGGAAGCCCAACCGGGAGCAGAAGGAAGCGGTGGTTTTTATTAAGCAAAAAATCGACTCCGCCAAGTGGTTCATCGATGCCATCCTCCAGCGCCAGGAAACCATGTACAACACCATGTACACCATCATGCAATACCAGTATGATTTTTTCCTGACCGGCGACCTCAAGCGGCTACGCCCCATGATCCTGAAAGATATTGCCGACATCACCGGGTTGGATATATCCACCATCTCGCGGGTGGCCAACAGCAAATTTGTGCAAACGGAATTCGGCACCTTCCGGTTAAAAGAGTTTTTCTCGGAAAGTATGAGCACCACCGATGGCGAAGATGTTTCGACGACCGAAGTCAAAGATGTGCTCAAAGACGTCATGGAAGCCGAAGACAAGACCAAACCCCTGAGCGACGAAAAGCTGATGGAAATCCTGCGCGAAAAGGGTTACGACATCGCCCGCCGGACGGTAGCCAAATACCGCGAGCAGCTCGGGGTGCCAGTGGCACGGTTGCGCAAGGAATTGTAAAGAAATTAACCTGCCCTTTTTAATCAAATCGGCACCAATGCGCTAATGCAAGCTTAAATACTGTACATGAAAAATAGGATGCTCCTCTTTCCGCTGACTTTTTTGCTCGCTTGTACACCGGGAAATACCGACCCGGCAGAGACACAAAGCAAGGAGGAAACAGCTGTCGATACGACCACCGCCGTAGCGGATGTAACAATGGCCACACCAACCGACTACCCCGCGGTTTCAACGTTGCCAAAGGATACGACCATTGTGCCGCCAGCGGGATGGTCCAGCCTGGGCATGGCCACCGGCGACCTCACCAAAGATGGCCTCGCCGAAAAAGTGGTGGTTTATGATACCCCGGTAACGACCGATTTTGGGACGGCCCGTCAGCTCTACATCTACCAGCAAAAAGATGGGCGTTGGCAGCTGTGGCAAAAGATCAATGGTGGTATTCTGCCCAGTGAGAACGGGGGTATGATGGGCGATCCCTTCGAAGGTATCACCATCGAACGCGGAACCATTGTCATCACCCATTTTGGGGGCAGCCGTCAGAAGTGGACTTATACCCACCGTTTTCGCTACCAAAACGAGCGGTGGGAACTCATCGGTGCCTCCGTGCTGGCAGGCGCGCCCTGCGACGCTTGGGATCAATACGATTACAACCTCTCTACCGGCAAAGTGGAAGTAGCACATACCAAAGAGGATTGCGACACGAAAAAAGAAGAATCCCGGAAAGCGACCTATACGCACCGCACCCGTCCGTTGCCACAGTTGGCGGGCTTCGAGCCTGGCAACAACGAGGTGAAACTGCCCGCGCCGGAGGAGGCTTTTTATTATTGATAGGTTAGCGGAGCCCGCGGCGGCAAGCTACTACCGGAATCCACGAAATGTTTTAATTTTATTATTACAAAAATATTTGTTATTTTAACAAAAGAACGGTATTTTTGTAATTCCCAAGAGCAAATGGACTGTTTGCTCGAATCATCGGTAAATACCCTCACGCAGTCCGTGAGTTCAATTCAGCGGTTTTTTTTTAACGCATTGCTGGTTCCCTCGTTCGCGAAGGAAGGTATAGAGGCGTGCCTTTGCCACAGGTGTGGTGAGGGTGTGCGGTGACTAAGGCCCCAAGGGTGGGGCCCCGCCCTGGCGGGGCTCTGTGCTCCCAAGTCTCTCTTCCCACCTCCGACTTCCGACTTCGAGCGCCTTTCCTCCTCCGGCACGCCCGGGCGTGCCACCTCCTCCAAAGGAGGACTTTTGACCGTCCGTATTCCGGCTTTCCGTTTACACCTTTCCACCCTTACACGGTCTAAAACTTCCGACTTCCGACTTCGAGCTACTTCCGACTTCGAGTTGGTTCTCGCGCCTGCCACGTCTTCAGCGTTGCCTGCCACGTCTTCAGCGT
>Ga0208544_10000515_pt1 | contig 30353 bp, 26 predicted proteins | sample DEB08_DNA_9_FD_184526 | JGI IMG/M metagenome (GOLD analysis project Ga0208544, IMG submission 184526) | Aqueous microbial communities from the Delaware River and Bay under freshwater to marine salinity gradient to study organic matter... | ecosystem: Environmental > Aquatic > Marine > Coastal ... | reverse complement strand
TCATGATGCTGAGCAAACTGGTTTCCGCACTCTCGCCCACTCTGCTTACGTTGCTAGTGCTGACTAATCCTCAAGTTGGAATTGCGACCACCTTCAGTCTTGGCATTGGCGCCATGGCTTTGCTGGTTTGGCTCAGTGCCATCCACAAAGTTCGCAAGCGTGCAGCGGTTGACCTTAGCGCTGCATCAAGTCTTGAGGGTTAGCGCTTTCTATCCAAGACGTTAGCCCAGACCACCTTCCCCAACCCTGGTCCATCGAGAAGTGCCCAGCGCCTTCAAAAATAAGCGGTTCAACATTCAACGCGGGCGCATAAATTCCAACTCCCCGTGGAAGCCAGTGGTCGTTGTCCCCGGCTATCACAGTCAGATTCTTGGCCCACTTGCGCGCGCTTGTTGCAAGTGCCGGGTTACTGAGATCCAGCGGGTCTCCTTCAATTCCTTCTGCCTGGTCGGTCAGCTGTGGGTCGGGGGGAGCAACAAGCAACACTCGATCAAATGGCTTTGTGAATAGGTCATTCATGGCCGCGATTAGCCAGTTGGTGGTGCCAAGGGAATGGCAGATTGCGATCTTCTCGCCGCCTGCAACCTCGTCCATCATGTTCGCCTCTTGGCGAAGAAGCTCCTGCCATTTTTCAGCACTTGGGGTGTCGGGGTCCGGGAACTGGGGATACCAAACTTGGTTGCCACCGCTTCTTAGCTCTGCTGCGGCAATCCTGGCCCAGTGGCCCTCTGGCCTGATGTTGGTCCAGCCGTGGTGGATCAGAATTTTCTTCACAGTTCAAGTTTTCCAGTTAGTTCAGTTCGAGCCAAGTTTTAGCCGAAGCGAGTTGGCAACAACTGAGACCGAAGAGAAAGCCATGGCAATACCTGCAAGCATTGGGTTTAGTAATCCAAGTGCTGCAACCGGGATCAGCACGATGTTGTATCCAAAGGCCCAGACCAGGTTCTCGATGATGTTGCGATAGGTTTTCTTGCCTAGCCTGAGAGCAAACGGGATCGCTCTTGGGTCATCGTCCAAAATCGTGATAGCGCTTGCTGCTTGAGCAGCATAGGCGCCTGACCCCATCGCAATCCCAACCTCTGCCTTGGCAAGAGCGGCGACATCATTTATGCCATCACCAACCATGGCAATTGGGTCTGTGTGCTGATCAAGCAGCTTTAGTTTCCCCTCAGGAGAAACCGAACCGAAGTAATTCTTGATGCCAAGCTGCCTGGCAATTTCGGCAACTCGATTTGGGTTATCTCCCGAAACCAAAACCGGTGTGAAGCCAGCAGCTTGCAGCTGCCTTATTGCCACCGTTGCATGTGGGCGCAGTTGGTCTGACAGTTCAATCAAGCCTCTGGCGAAGCCGTCCCATGCCACGACCACCAGGGTGTTTGGCCCAGCGGCTTCAAGGGCAGCTTCAAGCTCGGCTTGGTTTTGGTAGCTGCCTGGTTTCTCAACGCTGACAACCAGGTCTTTGACTAGGCCCGTGATTCCGGTGCCAGCTGTTTCGGTAATGTCGGTGGCCTGGAGTTTGTGATCAATAGCCGCGATCGCTTTTGAAACCGGGTGACTGCTTGCCGTCGCCACAGCAGCAGCGGTTTCAAGCATTGCTTCTTGACTGGTGCCACCGAGTCCAACCGAGTGAACTATCGCGAGCTGACCGTCAGTAAGGGTTCCGGTTTTGTCAAAGAAAACCATCTTGGTTCTGGCTAGCGACCTGAGGGCATCAGGGTTTCTGATGACCACTGCTCGCTTGGTTCCGACACCCGTTGCAACCACGAGGCTCATTGGCACCGCGATGCCCAGGGCACAAGGACAGGCAATCACGATCACCGAAATTGCGGCCTGGAAAGCGGTCTCTTGATCACCAAGCAGTGACCAAATTATGTAGGTGAGGATGGCAGTCAGAATCACCAGTGGCACGAAAACCTTGGAAATTGAATCGGTCAGGGACGCCAACTTGGTCTTCTCGGCAGTGGCCTCTCTGACCATGTCCGCAATTCTGGCAAGCCTGGAGCTGGCAGCCGGCGCTGTTACCTCTAGCCGGATCTCGCCCTGCAGGTTGGTGGTGCCGGCGGTGACCTGGTCCCCGGTTTTTAGCTCCTGCGGAAGAGATTCCCCGGTCAGGGTTGAGGCGTCAATGGTTGCTGCCGCTGACAGAAGCTTGCCATCGGCGGGGATTGCTTGACCGGCTGCGACCAGCACGACCATCTTCTTTTTGAGCTCAGCGGTTGAGACTTCTTGTCGGTTGCCTTCAATCTCAACCGTGGCCTTGTCTGGGATTGCACTGAGGAGCGCGCGCACCGAATCGGTTGCGCTTTTTCTTGCCTTCACTTCTATGTAGCGTCCAAGGAGCACCACCGACGGCACAACCGCTGCGGTTTCAAAGTAGGTGTGGTGATCCCCGGCAAGAATTAGGAAGATGCTGTAGACATAGGCAACTGTTGAGCCAAGAGACACCAGCGTGTCCATGGTGGCGTCAAAGTGACGCAAGTTTTTGATGGCGGCCGCGTGAAAGGGCCAAGCCACGTAAACCATAACTACCGTTGCCAGTGCCCAAACCAGGTACTGGCTATTTTCGAATTGAAAGCCCGGCACCATCGCGAACAACACCGCGAGGCTGGCGCTAACTGCTCCGGCTATCAGCCTTGGCTTGAGCTTGCTGGTTTCTGACTTGCCACTACCGACTTGGTAACCGGCGCTCACAACAGCCCCCGAAAGGACATCAAGTGCAACCGGGTTAGTCAGCTGAAGGTGGGCCTTCTCGGTTGCGAAGTCAACATAAGCGGTGACCCCATCGAGCTTGTTTAGGCTCTTCTCCACGCGCCTGGCACAGGCGGTGCAGGTCATGCCCTCGATCTCAAGCTCGACTAGGCCTGGCTTAGCCATTTGAGGTTGCAAACTCCAGGGCTTCGTAGCCAGCTTCTTCAACTGCTTCGGCCATTTGTTCATGGGTTACGTTGGTTGATTCAACCTGGGCTTTCCCATTTGGTTGATCAACTTTGACGCTCGTCACGCCATTGATTGCTTCAAGCTCCTTGGTGACGCTTGCGGCACAGTGACCGCAGGTCATGCCCTTAATGGTTATGTCAGTAGTGGTCATTTTCTCTTCCTATCGCTGGCAGGATCCGCCAGAGCAAAGCTCAGGCTTTTGTTTTGCAAACCTTGCGTGTAGCCAACAGCCGGCACAAAAGCCAAAAGCTGCCTCCGCGAATAGGAACACCATGCAAACCGCACACAGCGCGAGCACCAAAGGCCCCTGCAGCTGCAACCAACCCATCATGAAGCAGGCCAGCAGCACCATGCCAAAGCCAATGCCCCACGCGGTTTGCTTTGGTTTGGCATCCACCCACTCTGGGTTCTGATTCCTTACAAAAAAGTCTGCAATAACCAGGGTTGGCGAAAATCTTTGACCCAGGAACAGCCTTATGAACATGTCGATCATAAAACTGACACCAAATAGTCGAAGCAGCGAAAAGTCATCGGTTATGGCCGCAACCATCCAGCCTGAAACTCCAAGCATCAAAAACAGTCCGGCTGCTCCCCGCACAGCCCGCTCATTGAAAACCGGGTGCTTGTGCTCGGGGGTCAGTACGCCAAAGGCAGTGTGCTGAATGGTCAAGAGAACAGCTCTGCTATCTGGTTCCAGCGCTTGTTGTTGAGCGAGTACCAAATCCAGGTACCACGGCGTTGCTTTTCTACCAGATCAACCTCGGCAAGCTTTTTTAGGTGGTGACTGATTGTTGGTTGGCTGAGCCCAAGTGGTTCGGTCAGGTCGCACACGCAACTTTCCTTGTTTTCGGCCCTGGCAATGATCGCAAGGATTTGGAGCCTGGTTGGGTCGGCAACAGCCTTGAGCAAAGTGGCGGTGTCCTCAGCGTTTGCTCTGGCAATCGGCTCCGAGGCAGAACTAGGAGCGCAATTCGAAAGTGTTAGAGCGCTTTTAGTCATCTTCTGTTCACCTTATACATAGATAATCGTCTATAAACTATTCCAATACTAGCTCCTAGAAAGCAACTGAGCAATGGCCGACAACCTCCGGAAGTACCTAGCCGAGTTCCTCGGCACGGCCGCCATTGTCGCGGCCGTCGTGGGAGCCGGACACATGGTCACTTCCCTGGGTGCAGATCAAACCTTAGGACTAGCGGTGATTGCCGTGACCGTGGCGGCGGTGCTATTTGTTGTGATCAATTTGCTGATGCCAATAAGCGGAGCGCAGTTCAACCCAATTGTCACCCTCGCATTCGGAATTCGGAAAGAGATCTCAGCTGCCGTCGGCTTTTTCTACATTGTCTCGCAATTCCTCGGTGCAGTTTCCGGAGCGGTTTTAGCCAACCTGATGTTTGACCACCAGGCAGTGGTTTCTGGCGTTGTTCAGCGCATGAGTGCAAATACCTTTATCGGTGAAATTGTTGCAAGTGCTGGACTGGTGCTGATTGTGTTGGTTCTTGTCGACCACAACAAATTGGGATTGATCGGAGTAAGTGTTGCCTGCTGGATCGCAGCCGGACACATCTTTACTTCCTCCACTTCGTTTGCAAATCCGGCAGTCACTTTTGGAAGATCCTTCACCGATGCGGTGACAGGAATTGAACTTGGTTCAGTGGGCGGATTCATGGTTGCCCAACTAATTGGCGCTGGCCTAGCCCTTGGGCTAGCGCTGGCCCTCAAACAAAAGAAGGAACAAAATGTCTAACCCAATTTCATCGGTGATGTTTGTTTGCGTTCACAACGCCGGCCGCAGTCAAATGGCAGCCGGTTACCTGCAGCACCTTGCCGGTGATCGAGTCGAAGTCAGGTCCTCGGGAACCATGCCAGCTGACCAGGTGAACCCGGCGGTTGTCGAGGCGATGCTGGAAGAGGGCATAGACATCTCTGGCAACTCGCCAAAGGTTCTGACCGACGAGGATGTCAGGGCTAGTGACTACGTGATCACCATGGGCTGTGGCGATGCCTGCCCCTTCTACCCGGGCAAGATTTACTTGGACTGGAAGCTGACCGACCCTGCTGGCCAGGGCGTTGACACTATCCGTCCAATCCGCGATGAAATCCGCTTGCTGGTCGAAGCTTTGATTGCTGAGATTGATCAAAAACACAGCCATTGACAAAGTAGTTAGGGTTACCTAACCTATTTAGAACGAAGATAATTCTTCGCACTTTTTAGGGCTAGGAACCACTGATTGAAAAAAACTCTGAGCTATCTAGTTGCTGGCGCTCTGGCGCTTTCGCTAACTGCCTGTTCAAACCCACCTGCTGATGACAAGAACTCGATTACGGTTTACGCCGGTCGCAGTGAGTCACTTGTGCAGCCGCTGATCGACAGCTTCCAAGAAGAAACTGGCATTCAAGTCGAGGTTCGCTATGCCGGCAGTGCCGAGCTGGCAGCCCAGCTTTTAGAGGAGGGGCAAAACTCTCCCGCTGATGTTTTCTTTGCTCAGGATGCCGGAGCGCTGGGGGCAGTCAGTAAAGCAGGGCTTCTAGTTCAACTTCCGGATTCAATTTTGGAAAAGGTTCCCGCAAGCTATTCAGCTGCCGATGGCAGCTGGATTGGGGTTTCTGGCCGAGTCCGGGTTCTGAACTACAACCCACAAAAAGTTAGCCAACTGCCGCAGTCGGTTTTCGATCTGGCAGAACCTGAGTGGAAGGGGCGCATCGGAATTGCTCCGACAAATGCTTCCTTCCAGGCTTTTGTGACGGCGATGCAGGTGATCGAGGGTGATGCCAAGACACTGCAGTGGCTTGAGGCCATGAAGGACAACGCAGTTCTGTATGAGAAAAACTCTGCCATTTTGGAAGCTGTTGAGTCAGGTGCGATTGATGCTGGCTTGATCAACCACTACTACTGGTTTGCGCGCGGTCAGGAAGTAGGTTTTGAGAACCTAACTTCAAAAATCGGGCAGTTTGCCTCGGGCGATGTCGGAAACCTAATCAATGCAGCCGGTGTTGGAATCGTTGCCGATTCCAAGGCGGCAAGACAGTTTGTTGAGTACCTACTTAGTGAAACCGGTCAGCGCTATTTCGCTGACCAGACCAGCGAATACCCGCTAATCGACGGGGTTAGCGCACCGGTCGATCTGACTCCACTAGCTGAAATTCCGGCACCGGCAATAGATCTAAATGATCTCGACCGGTTAGATCAAACCCTGGATTTGATCAGGGCAGCAGGGCTTATCTAAATCATGCGTAAGGCTCCGGCACTAGTTGTAGCACTCGGAGTTTTTGCTGCCGTGGTGACAACGGTCCCAATTGGCTATCTGGCTGTGAGGCTGGTTCAGGGGTGGCAACTAGCGCTGGCAGAAATCCTGAGATTTCGAACCCTGGAGCTTTTGGGCAATACCGGTTTGTTGGTGCTGGCGGTTACCGCATCAGCACTGGTGATTGGCTTTTCACAGGCTTGGCTAACAACCAAGACAAACGTGGTCTTTGCTTCCGGGTTTGCAGTGACAGCGGCCTTGCCGCTGGCGATTCCCTCCTACGTGATGGCGCTTAGCTACATCTCGATATTCAACGGCCTGTCTGGGTTCTTTGCTGCTTGGTTGGTACTCACCCTTGCCACCAGTCCGCTGGTGTTTCTGGCGGTTACGGCTGCACTTGCAAGGCTTGACAGCTCTTCTGAGGAGGTGGCCAGGACATTGGGGTTAGGTAGGTTGCAGGTTCTATTCAAGGTCACTTGGCCCCAGGTTAGAACTGCGGCAACTGCATCCGGGTTGTTGGTTGCGCTTTATGTTTTGGGGGAGTTTGGTGCCATTGCGCTGCTTCGCTACGACACCTTCACACGAGCGATCTACAACGCATACCGCGGGAGCTTTGATAGAACTTCGGCAGCGGCACTGGCTGTTGTGCTGCTTCTGATTACCTTGCTGGTGATTTGGTTTGAGCGTAAATATCGCGGCGGGTATGTGGCGAGCAAGAAACAGCTGGGCAAAAAGCTTCGGGTTGAACTTGGTGCCTGGCGGTTACCCGCGGCGCTTTGGCTGGGGTTGATTGCGATTTTAAGCACTGCCTTGCCGATTTCCAGCCTGGTTATTTGGAGCATTCAGGGCAGTGCGAATTTGGATCTCAAGGTGCTCTTGGATGCGCTTTGGGGATCGGTGCAGCTTGCCGGGTTGGCGGGCATCGGCATCGGCATCTTTGGAACAGCGATTGCACTTTGGTCGATTCGATACCGCTCAAGGTTGGGGCAGGTAGTTGAGTGGAGCAGCTGGGCTATTCATGCCGTTCCAGCAATCGTGGTTGGGCTTGCCCTGGTTTTCTTCGGAGCGAATGTCACGCCTTGGATTTATCAAACCAGCTGGCTGCTGCTGATTGCCTACTTGATTCTGTTCCTGCCAAACGCACTGGCTGGACTTGCCACCCCAATTGCACAGGTGCCGGTGTTGCTCGAGGAGGTTTCGCAGTCATTGGGCGTGCCAGCAAATAAATCAATGGTCCGGGTCGTCCTGCCAATTGCGCTTCCTGGAATAGTTGCAGCAGTTTCGCTGGTTGGCCTCACGGTTCTAAAAGAACTGCCTGCAACACTTTTACTCAGGCCCAGCTCGCTCAACACACTGGCCACCAGATTGTGGGGAGCAACCGAAGACCTGGCCTATTCGCAGGCAGCCCCATATGCCCTGTTACTGGTTATCATTGCCGGGTTGCCGGCACTGGCATTGAACCTGCAGGCACGCAGGGCGCTATCGGAGGTTAGAAGCTAATGGCTGAACTAAACCTTCGCGGAATAACCAAGACCTTTGATGGTCTGAATGTGCTGCAGGGCGTGGACCTTGAGGTTCATGACCGAGAACTCTTTGCGGTGCTGGGTGCTTCTGCTGCAGGTAAATCCACGCTGTTGCGATTAATTGCTGGGTTTGAAAAACCAACCGACGGCACCATCGAATTGGACGGTACCGAGATTTCGAATTCAACTTCGGTGCTGGTTCCAGAAAAGCGCAACCTTGGGATTGTTCCGCAAGATTCAGCGCTGTTCCCGCACCTAGACGTCAGCCAAAACATCGGTTTTGGTCTTTCTGGCCTTAGCGCCAAAGACAAAAGTGCCCGAGTTGCAGAACTGCTGGAACTGGTTGAGCTCACCGAGTTTGCAAATGCCAGAGTGGACCAGCTTTCAGGTGGGCAGGCGCAACGAGTCGCGCTTGCCCGAGCACTTGCTCCCAAGCCAGCACTTATTTTGCTAGACGAGCCCTTCAGTGCGCTTGATGCCGAGCTGCGTTCCAGGCTCAGGCAGGACGTCAAGGCTGCGCTTAGAGCCGAGGGCGCAACCGCCATTCTGGTTACCCATGACCAGGAAGAGGCGCTCTCACTGGCTGACAAAGTGGCAGTTTTGAGAAACGGCAAAATTGTTCAGGTGGGCGCTCCCACCGAAATCTACAGTTCCCCCGTGGATGTTGGCATCGCCACCTTCCTCGGTGACTCGGTACTAATTGATGGTTTAGTTACAGGCGGCAAGATTCAAACTGTTTTAGGAAAGCTCACCGCTAGCGGTGAGCTAGTAGAAGGGCAGGCCGGCACTGTTGCGATTAGGAGCGAGAATTTCTATTTGCAACCGAACCCAGCCGGTGATGGCGAGGTTGTTGGCCGAGTCTTTTTCGGGCACGATGCGGTTGTTGAAGTGGACATTCGAGGCGTAAAAATCAGGGCCCGATCCAACGGCCCCTTTGCTCCGGAGGTGGGCATGAAGGTCACGGTGTGGGTGCGCGGAACGGTCAATTTCTACCCTGGTTCCTAGAAATTTTGGCGGCAATACTTGGAAGATGCCCACAGTTTTAAAACCGCAACTTTCCGTTTACCTGAAAGGGCTAAGCTCAATCTCAACACCAAAGGGGTACCCGGCAGTTTCTTAGCTGCAAGACTGGAGCGAAGTGAACTGGCTTGATGCGCAGGGAATCATTGATGCTTTTGGTGACTGGGCCGCAATAGCCGTGACAGTGGTGATTTTCCTTGAAACAGCCTTCATATTCACTTCATTCTTGCCTGGTGATTCGCTGCTGTTCCTAACCGGCCTGGCTCTTGCCACATCGCACTCTTGGCTTCCTGATTGGGCGGGTTTCATTCTGATTTGGGTTGGCGCCTTTGCCGGCAGTCAGGTTGGTTTCTGGATTGGCGACAAAATTGGTCCTGCACTTTTTAGTAAGAATCGAAAATTCATTCTGAACCAGGCAATGATCGACAGAACCCACACCTTTTTTGAGCGCTACGGAACCCGTGCGGTAATCCTGGCAAGGTTTGTGCCAATTCTGCGTGCGCTAATTCCAACTCTCGCTGGGATCTCAAAAATGGATCCGAAGCGCTTTGCGAAGCTGAATCTAATCGGCGCAACCATCTGGACCGCGGTGTTCATGGGCCCTGGCTACTGGCTGGGCGGCATAGAGGCGGTCAAGGCAAATCTGGAGTTGACGGTGCTAATTATCATCGTGGGAACCTCGCTGCTATTGCCGGCGGAGTTGCTCCGTGATTACCTGGTAAAGCGTTCAAAACTAAGGCGTAGCGTCAAAGTCAAATAGTCGACATTGCGCGTGGGTAGAGCAGGGAAGAGGGTCTGATTTGTCTAAACTTGTGCAAATGCAAGAACTCAAAGTGTCTGCCCTATTACTAACTGCACTCCTGGCTCTCACCGGCTGTGCAAGTGCAGCGCCAGCAACCCCAACCTCATCTTCAACCGCTCCGCAGGCGACACAGGAGCCGGAGCCAGAGCCAGAGCCGGTTTATGAAACGGCGGCACTAACCGGGGTTTCTTACCTGGAGGGTGAAAACCCGTATCTTGCGATGCCAGCGGTTTCAGCGAAGATTGACAACACTTCATCCGGTAGACCCCAGCTGGCCCTAAACGACGCAGACATTGTTTATGTCACCCGCGTGGAAGTCGGCTTGACCAGGTTGTTGCCTGTTTGGCATTCACGGATGCCTGAGTCAATTGGGCCAGTTCGTTCGGTTCGGCCGGTTGACGCCACAATCGTTGACCCGTTCCACGGGGTCTTTGTGTTCTCAGGCGGTCAGGTGCCATTCAAGACCGCGGCTAAGGCTACCGGTCTGGTGATCAGTGATGAAGACACTGAAATGAACAACGACACCTACTACCGCGAAAAAAGCCGCAAGGCACCCTGGAACCTTTACTTCAAGGCTCAAGACCTTCAGTCGCTCTATGCCGACCAGCAGCCAACCCCACAGGCTGGTTTTGCCTTTGACGCAATCCCAACTGCGGTTTCAGAAGGAGTTGTTGCAAAGGGACTGAGCGTTAAATATCCGCAGATGCGTTCGGTTTGGGACCTGGGTACCGCAAGTTTTCCTTGGGCAGAACCGCTGCAAACAGCCTGGCTTCGCTCTCAAGATGGCACCCCACACACGCAATTCGGTGGTGACCAAGTTGCAGCCAAGAATGTGGTTGTGATGGAGGTTGTTCACGATTTGAGTTTTGTTGATCCAAAGTACGGAGCAATCCCGAAGGCCAAGCTGGAAAACAACGAGGGCATCGCCCACATCTTCTCTGACGGCTATTACGTCAAGGGCTCTTGGTCAAAGGGCGGTATTGAAGATCCAATTCTGCTTCACACCGAGGCTGGCCAGGAGCTGAAGCTGGCGGTTGGCAACACCTGGGTTGAGATGATGGATGTTCCAAAGTCAGTGCTTTCAATCTCCTTCCCAGAAGCTGCAACCGAATAGGGATCTTTTAGTTGCGGGGAGTCAAGAAAGAGAACCTTCCGGAAAAGCCCTGCCAACGCTGCGGGAAACCAATGGTTTGGCGCAAGGCTTGGGCAAAAAACTGGGAATCTGTTCGCTACTGTTCTGAACGCTGCAAGCGGACTAAATAGTTTCGGCGTATTGCTTCAGCCACTCTCTTAGCTCTGGACCGATGTCTTCACGGTCAATCGCAATTTTTAGGGTGGCCTTTATGAAGTCAAGCTTGTCGCCGGTGTCATAGCGGCGGCCATTGAAAATTACCCCTCTAACCCCACCGGCAATTTCTGGATGCTTGGCTGCATACTGCAAAGCGTCGGTTAGTTGAATCTCGCCACCACGGCCAGGTTCGGTCTTTTCCAAAATTTCAAACATTTCATGCCTGAGCACATAGCGCCCAATAACGGCCAGGTTCGATGGCGCAGCTGATGCCTCCGGTTTCTCAACCAGGTCGACCACCTTGGCCGCTCCATTGTTTAGGTCGGTGACTGAAGCGCAGCCATAGAGCGAAATTTGGTCTCTCGGGACCTCCATCAGGGCAATAACGTTGTCACCGGTTTCCTCGTGGAGTCTCAGCATCTGATCTAACAGCGGGTCGCGGCTGTCGATGATGTCATCACCCAACAGCACGGCAAAGCTGTGCTCGCCAACATGAGACTTTGCTCTGAGGATGGCGTGACCAAGGCCCCTTGGGTCACCCTGCCTGGTGTAGTGAATGTCCGCTAGCTGCGAGCTTTCTTGAACCTTGAAGAGTTTTTGCTTGTCCCCTTTTGTGGCGAGCACCTGCTCGAGCTCAGCAACCCGGTCGAAGTGGTTCTCGAGGGCGTTCTTGTTGCGGCCAGTAATCATCAAGAGGTCAATCAAGCCCGCCGCAACAGCCTCCTCAACCACGTATTGGATTACTGGTTTGTCGACTATCGGGAGCATCTCCTTCGGCATTGCCTTGGTCGCCGGCAGGAATCTGGTGCCAAGGCCGGCAACTGGGACCACTGCCTTGGTTACTTTATAAGCGGTGTTTTCCGCGGGGATGCTCATGGCTAAAGCCTAGACTTGATTCAAGGTTTTCTAAACAAACACTTGTAGCATCCATATGTTCTAAGCACGAAAGAGGCTTTGTTGAAGTTTAAGTTTTTGGCGCTGTTGGCCTCGTTGTCAGTTGTTTTAGCTGCTGGTCTGCCAGCATCCGCTGCGCCGAGTGAACCTGCCTACCAGGCAGTGAATGCTCAAACTCTCTGGGATAACGGATTCTTGGGTGAGGGTGCAACGATTGCCATGATCGATCAGGGTGTGAACCTAACTCACCCGTATTTTCAGGGTCAAATCATCGACGGCTATTGCTATGTCGAGGTGACATCCAGCTACCTGTGCCCAAATGGCACCCGGGAGCAATCCGGTGCCGAGGCCGCTTCTCAGCGCAAGATCGGAAGCCTGTACGTGGCGTCTGAGGACCACGGCAACATGGTGGCCGGCATCGTTGCCGGAAATCCCCAGCCGGATGCTCCGGGAGGAATCGCACCTCAGGCAAATATCTTGATGGCCAACGTCGATCTGACCCTAAACGGAATTTTGGCAGCACTGAATTACATCGACCAGCGCAAGGAAGAGCTCAACATCGTTGCGCTGTCCATGAGCTGGGGCGGTTACTTCCAAGAGATTCCTCGGGAGTGGTTGCAGTGTGACACCAACCCACAACTGCAGGCGATGGCAACAATATTGAAGTCACTTCGAGCCGGCGGCGTCATTCCGTTTGCCTCTGCTGGAAACACCCCCACCCTTGACGTTGCAACCTCGGTATTCCCAAGCTGTCTGCAGGATGCGGTTGCGGTTGGTTCGGTGAATTCATCCAATGAAGTTTCTTGGTACGTGACGATGTCAGGCAAGGTCGAGCTGCTAGCTCCTGATTACGCAATTAGCGCGAACACCTTCAGCTACGCGAAGGCCTCCGGAACCAGTGCAGCATCCCCCTTGGTTGCAGGTAGCTACGCGCTGCTGCGCCAGGCTTTCCCGCAACATGGTGCTGAACAGGTGCTGGCTGCAATGAAGGTCTCGGGAAAACCCATCGATGACGTGATTCGGAAAAACATTCCAATGGTGGACTTGGCAGCGGCCTATACGCTGCTTTCCAACACCGAGCCAAATGGCGCGATTGTTCCAGTTTCAAACCCAGACCAGGTTCTGAATGTCGGAACCTTCAATGGCAAGATCGTGGTCTATGCCAAGGGCTATAAGGGCTCAACGCTGTCCTGGAAGATTGCTGGCAAGTGGCAAAAGGTGACCGTTACCAAGGACTTTCAAGCTTTCGATCGTCTGACCTCGGCCATTGGCCTAACGGTGAAGATTGACTTATTCCTAAACGGAGTAACACCGGCAGCGTTCTCAAAGACCGTCGTAACTAAGTAGCTACTTTCCAAAAATAAACTTCGCGGCATTTTGGATGCTGCCGAGTTCCCTCATTCTGCGAAGCGCGAAGCCGGTTCTAACAAGCGGAGCTGCCGGGCCAAAGACCCTGGTGAAAACCTTCGCTCTAGCAATTCGGTCTTCAGGCTTACCCCACCTGGAGCCGGAGCTTTCCGATGGATGCATGGCAATGGTGAACGGTGCAAATACAGCTTGGCCCTTTGCCTTGAGTAGATCAGCAATGAAGATGTATTCATCCCCGAGATAGTTGACAGCCCCTGCACCAAAGTCCTCATCGAACCTGATTCCAAGTTGCTTGATTGCCTCGACCCGCACGATCATTTCGTAGGTGGCAGCCTTGGCTGAGTTAAATCTATTGAGGGGTGTGACCCGACCCGGGTAATTCTTTCTAAGCTTCCCGTTCTCATCCTCAGCCTGTGCCAGAAGCAGCGCCACCTCAGTGTTTGCATCTAGGTAGTCGAGGGCTAGTTGTAACTGATCTTGATTGAAGACCACGTCGTCATCTCCAAACAGCAGGTATTGGCCACTGGCGTGTTCGATAGCACTGTTGCGGCTTTTGGCCACGCCTATGCTCTCCAAATAAAAGTGAAGGGGCTGCTGGTCTTTTGACGAAGCGCCCTGAACGTGAAACTGGTATTCCCACGCTTGGTTTTTGGGAAGCTGAATATTGGATAGGCGATCGGCCAGAGTCGAGTAGCCAATTGTTAGCTTTGGCATCAGAAGCTGTTTGCCTTCGCCCTGGCAAATCTCATCAATCCCGATGAAACCGAAGAGAAGGTTGTGTTTAGGAGCCTTAGGCCCAAGAAGAACACGATGGTGTTAGACAGGGAGATGTAACCAGAGATGCTGAACCAGATCAAAACGCCCATCATCAGCACCACCAACATGCTGGCAAGAAGTGTTCCAAATTCAGCCGTCTGGATTCTGGAGCCGAGCCGGTCAGCCGGGGCAACTGTTTCCTTATTGCGCTTGGCCTCGACAAAGCCTCGCTGAATGATTTGCTGCTTTCTAAATAGCCTGCCGAAGACCTCAAGCACGATTAGCACTAACAGCAGGTTGAGGCCGGCGAACCCGGGAGAGAGCACGAAGAAGAAACCCGAGATGACAAGCAATTGGGTTATGAAGCTGAAGACGTTGACCATCTCCAGGGCCATGGCCCATTCCCAGCTTTCTTTCTGGCTGGAGCGCTCTCTGGTGTCGGCGCCGAAGGCTTTGTCGAAGAACTTGATTCGGTAGGTCTTCTGGATGTAGTTTGCGGTTCTCGTTCCAATAAACAGCGCGGCGAAGATTGCAACCGAAACGGCCAGCTCCGTCATTGATCTGTTGGCCCCGTCAATCACTAGGTCAGTAAAGAGCTTTGCAACAAGCAGCTCCGTGACCGGAATCGCTGCAGCGATTAGCACTAAGACAAACAGTTGCCACCTGAATCTCTTGGTCGGCAGCAAAAGTTTTGCTGACGCAAAGAGCTCAATGGCCATCCGTTTCATTAGGAATCGAACCTTTCAAGTCCAGCCTTTATTGCCTGTACCACCTCAAGTTTTTTGGTCTTCGAGACCTGAATATCGCGGGTGAGGTTATCAAGGTCAATTTTGTTTAGATCCAGTGGAATCACCTGCGGGTTCATAATCTCCACCTCAGCACCCTGCGCGTAGTCCTGGTATTTGATGCCGGTTCCGTGAACGTTTTCTTCAAAGCCAGCAAATGTCACGAGCGCACACGGAATGCCATAGGACTGGCAAACGATCATCACGTGCATGGCTGAAGTAACGACGCGCTCGTAACCAATCAGATTCTTCACAAAGTTTGCGATCTGGTCCGGGTGAGACATCAGCACCGAAAGCTCTTCAAAGTTCTCTGGCAGTCTCACCGGAATTGCCAGGTGCGAGAAGTGACGAATGAAGGCGACCTTGCCATTTGTTTTGCCGCGTTTTGCCGGAATTACCTCACTTAGAGCAAGACCTGGGTCACCAAAGCTCTCGATTTTTGGTCCACCTGATTTGGCCAGCACCGCTGCGGTCAACGGTCCGCGAACCGAGACGTAGTCTGCCTTTTTGCTCAGCAGGATGTCCTCGCTCGAAATTCCGGTGCCAACCACGATTGAGCTTGGTTTGATGAAGCGGCCAATCGAGCCGATTGAGACCAGGTGCTTCCGGGAGATCGGTTTGGTTGGCGCTTGGAACGAAATCTTGTTGTCCGTGAAGTTTGAGATCATCAGCGGCGATAGCCAGTCACCGAAGTTTCCGGGGAATGGTTTTGCCCACCAGATCAGAGGAATCGTTTTGGGTCCTGGCTTGGCGCCGTAGTGCAGGAAACTGCCGGCAACATCAATCGTTGCCTGGTCCTGATAGCTGGCAAGGAACTTCTTCTCAAACTCCGATGTCGCCCTAACCAAATCATCGGTTCGGCCGTTCATTCCAGCATTCAAAATCTCACCGAGTGAGTTGGCTCTCGCGGGATCAATGTGAGCGGCACGGCCCTGGGTCAACAGTCCCGTAACTCCCGCCCGGTCGGCTAGCGATCGAAGTGGATTCTTGATGCTGTCGGGCAGCGCCGCTTCAATCTTCTTGGCGCGCCCTAGAACTTGCCTGCGAAGGCCAATTTTCTTGGCCCCCTGGCCATGCTGGACAACCTTGTCCTTGAAGTCGGCAACGTTACCGCTGGACCCGAATGAGAAAAAGCCCGGGTGCTGTCCCGGCTCAGTAACTGCTCGTTCACGCATGATGGCTGTGGTTGGAATCATTTGGAAGGTGATTAGCCTTGCGTTGGCACGCCATGCTTCTTCCAAGAAGTAGTCGTCTGTTGCCTTGATTTCTGCTCGCTGCTCCAGGGCAAAGGCGTCATTGATTAGCTTGCGACCCTGCTTGGTTGAGTTCACGCCCCAGAAGCTTGGTTCCCAGAACCTGGTTCGGTTTTGATAGCCAATTTGCATTGGAGAACCAAAGCTGCGCTGGAATCCAATCAGGTCCGCGCTTGAGTTGGCGATGTAGTCAGGCAGGTGCGAGATGCGGCAATCAACATCTATCCAAAAAACCATCTTGGTTGGATTGCGGTCGCAGACCTGTTTGATGAATCCAATTTTCTTTCTGGTGACGTCAGCCCAGTCTTCGCCGGGGTTCTTCTGCACCTCGAGCAGCTCATGCTCAAGTCCAAGCTCGTCCAACTGCTCGCGCAACTGCTTGGCATGATTGCCGTAATACTCATCCGGTGTGTAGAACGAGCAGATCACTATTTCTGGTTTAGTCACTGCCAAAATCTATCACCGAGCCTTGCTCGGGTCTGATATCAAACCGAACCAAAAGCCAGCTCCCCAGCAAAGGTGCATGGTTGGCAGAACCACCAAGAGCCACAGCTTTTGTCTAAACTCCAGCCCACTCAGCCCAAAGCTCACGCCGGCAATTCCAAGCAGGTAGATCCACAGCGGTATTTGAAAAATGCTTCCCAGCACCAATAGCGGTGGAATCCAATAGCGGAAGCTCGATTCCAATGGGTTACCTCTTGTTAGAGAACCACGCCACACCCCAGTGGAGAAAAACTGCTTGGCGAGGGCCTTGATGCTCTTTCGGGGCCAGTAGCCGACTCTTAGTCTCGGATCAAACCAGACCGTGTGGCCGGCACTTCGAATTCTTAGGTTTAGTTCCCAGTCTTGTCCGCGCACCCACTTGGAAGAATAAAGTCCAAGTTCTTCAATTACTGACTTGCGAAAGCAACCCAAGTAAACGGTGTCGGCAGGACCCGCTGAGCCTCCAACATGGAACGACCCACCACCGAGGCCGTACTTGGAGTTATAGGCGAAGGCAACTGCAGACTGGAAGTCGGTTTCGCCCTTAGCAACCATCATGCCGCCGACATTGGCAGCCCCGGTTTCGTTCAGGATCTGAACCGCGGTTGCGGCGTAGCCCTCAGACAATTCCGAGTGCGCATCCACTCGGATCACTGCCTCATGCTTGCTTGCTCTGATTGCAAGGTTTAGGCCCTCCGGGGTTTTCCCGGTTGGATTATCAACCAGCTTCAGGTCTGGATATTTGCTCTTAAGGCTCTGTGCGACCGCATCGGTTTGGTCGGTAGATGGACCAAGAGCTAAAACCAATTCGGTTTTGCCGGGCGTCGACTGGGCGAAGACTGACTCGACCGCTCGCTCGAGGTAGCCCTCTTCGTTTAACACCGGCATCACAAACGAAACGTTTTTTAGTTTAGGCATTTTGAATATTTCTTCCGAGAGCGATTACTTTCCAGCCGGCAGCCTGCCATAGGTCAACGTCCAGAACGTTGCGACCGTCGATGATGGTTTTGGTTTTTGGGGCTGCAGTGAAAGCGGCTGGCTGCAACTGACGGTAATCACTCCACTCGGTGCCAAGAATCACGAGGTCGGCATCAGCTATCGCTTTGTCGATGTCCGCTTCTGTTTTGATGTCGGGCTCGATTGACTTGAGGGCATCCAGAGAGATTGGATCATGGCAGCAAATCGCTGCGCCGAGCTCTTTCAGGCGAACCGCAATTTCCAGGGCTGGGGAATCTCTAAGGTCGTCGCTGTCAGGCTTGAAGCTAATGCCCAGCATTGTGATCTTCTTGCCCCAGATGTCCTTGAGCTCTTGAGTTGCTAGGTCGATAACGCGCTGCCTTCGGCGAAGGTTTATGGCATCGACATCTTTTAGAAAATCCAATGAAGAGCCAACTCCGAGCTCTTCCGCTCTGGAGATAAAGCCACGAATGTCTTTTGGCAAACAACCCCCGCCAAAGCCGATGCCGGTGCGCAAGAACTTGTTGCCAATTCGATTGTCCATGCCAATTGCTTCGGCAAGCTTCACAGCATCGGCACCGGATGCCTCCGCTATTTCGGCCATCGCGTTGATAAAGCTGATCTTGGTTGCAAGGAATGCGTTTGCAGAAACCTTCACCAGCTCAGAAGTCTCGAGGTCAACCTCCACAAGCGGAGTGCCGCTATCAAGCATTGGTTTGTAGCATTCGCGCAGTGCCACTGTGTCCTGGTGGTTGTTGCTGCCAACCACGATTCGGTCAGGGTGAAGCGAATCTTCCAGGGCTGTGCCCTCGCGCAAGAACTCTGGGTTCCAGCAAAGCTTTGGTTCGAATCCGGAGATCGCAGCCATCTGGCTAATCAGCTTTCTGGCAACACCCACTGGAACCGTTGATTTCCCAACCACCAGGCTCTCTGGTTTTAGAACCTCGGCTAACTGACTGGCAGCAGCGAAAACGAAAGATGTGTCGGCGCTTTTGTCGGCAGCCTGGGGTGTGCCAACGCAAATGAAGTGAATATCGGCATCAGCTGATTCTTCATCGTGCTGGTTCTGAAAGCTAATGTTTCCGGCGGCCAAGACTTTATCTAGGGCCTGCTGCAAACCTGGTTCGTGGAACGGGATTTTCCCCGCTTTTAGTTGTGCAGTCCGGATCGAATCCGGCTCGATTCCGATTACCTTGTGACCCAGTGACGCCATAGCAACCGCGTGGGTTGCGCCCAGATATCCGAGCCCTATGACTGAAATCTTCATCGTGGTTAGGAGTTTAGTGAGTGATGATGCCGTAATTGGCCGTAACAACTCTTGACACGGCGCGTATATTAGAAGTGATGGCCAATCACGAGGATTTTCAAGAAGATCCACTCGAGCGACTTCTGGACAAGGAGTCGGACGAGGAATTTGGTGCACCTGAATTTAAGGAGCACCTTGCTGATTCCCTGACCCCTGCGGTCCTGAAAGATTGGACCGCGGCTGACTTTGCCAGCATCTACGTCAGATTCCGACCTCACCTTGAGCGTCACGCTCGTCGCTACCTAGTAAACCCATCGCAGGTTGAAGAAGTGGTTCAGGACGCATTCCTGTATTTGATGACCACCTTGCCCGAGTTGGATTCCGAAGTTGGCGTGCTGAAGTTTTTGAAGTGGAAGACAAGGCTGCTTTGCCTAGATGTGATTCGCATCAACTCCCGGGCAAAGTTTGCACCCCTTGATGACCAGCCCGAAATGGTTGCCGACACCCCAGAGATGTCATTGGAGTTGGAGCGAGCAGATGATGCGGCCGTTGTTTCAATGGCGCTTGCAAAGCTGCAACCACGACACCGTGAGGCCCTAATCGCTTCAATTTATGAAGAGAAGTCAACCGAGGTTGTCGCTGACCAGCTTGGCCTCAGCGAAAATGCGACCAGGCAGCTTCTGTTCCGCGCCCGCTCTGCATTCAAGAAGGCTTTGATTGGTGAGGTTGAAACAGCTGGAATGTCCGCCGGCCAGATTCTATCCGTTGCTGCCAGAAAAGCTGCGGCTGAATCTGGCAAGTACATCACGGCCGCAGGAGCCTTCCTGTTGGTTTTGGCAGTGTCAATCGGCGTTCTTCCAAACCTGAACCAGACCACTACCAGTGATCTGGCGACCGCTCCAACCGAAACCTCTCAGCCACAGGCAACTCAGGCACAGCCTGAAACTGAGCCTACCCAGAGCGCTCCTGAATCCAAGGAGCAGTCAGCCAGTGAGGCTCCAGCTAGTGAGCAGCTCGCCAGTGAGGCAGTCACCGAGCAGGCTACCGAGCAGGCTACAGAGCAGGCTACCGAGCAGCTTGTGATTGAGCAGGTCGCTCAAGTCAGCGCCCCTGCAGCTGCGCCAGTGGCAGCAAATGAACCAGAACCGATTTTCAGTGAGGTCTCTTTGGCCTCAATCCTGGCCACAAACGTCACCCAGGCCGGCTACTACACCAACTCTTACGCCTCATCAGATTTCCTCTCAGCAGGCTTCAGGGGAAGCTCAGTTGAGGTGTTTGGCGGCACCGGAATTTCTGCATTCTTGGATCTCGACATCGCAAACCGAACAGTTTTCAATGTCGTTTACCAGATGTGGGTAGATGGCAAGCGCTATTACGCAGTTGCTGAGAATTCAAGCACTGTCACCAACCCGGTCGGTTCCGGCTATGAGGTAGTGCTTAGGGCCAGCGATTTCTGGGTGGTTGACGATTCTGGCAACGTGTTTGATCAGAGCCCTTTGGCAAATGCAGTTTCAACGGTTCGCCTGAGCTTTGACTCGGACGGAAACCCGGTGAACGCCTCCATGAAGGTTTCTCGCTAAGTTACTGAGCGATGCCGTAAAGGCGATCTCCAGCATCCCCAAGCCCTGGAACGATGTAGCCAAGTTCATTTAGCTTTTCATCCAGTGCACCGAGCACGACATCGACGTTTCGCCCCGGCCACTTCGCCGCTAAGTGCGCCTTCACGTTTTCAACACCCTCAGGCGCTCCCAGCAAGCAAACACAGGTCGCGCTAAGAGCTCCGCGCTCAAACACATAGTCAATTGAGTCGTTCAGGGTTCCACCGGTTGCAAGCATCGGGTCAATGATGAAGACCTGGCGGTCTTCTAGGTCATCCGGCAGGCGGTTGGCGTAGGTGTAGGGCTCAAGGGTTTCTTCGTTGCGCTTAATCCCTAGGAAGCCAACTTCCGCACTTGGAAGTAGCTTCACCATTCCTTCGAGCATGCCAAGGCCGGCTCGAAGGACCGGAACAATCAGCGGCTTCGGGCTGGAGATCTTGATGCCGGTGGTTTTCTGCACCGGGGTTTCAATCTCAACTGGCTCAACCTTGATGTCGCGGGTTGCCTCGTAGGCAAGCAGGGTTACTAGTTCTTCAACCAGTTGCCTAAATTGTGGGCTGGGCGTGGTCTTGTTTCTGAGCACGGTTAGCTTGTGGGTAATAAGCGGATGATTCGCTACGTGAAGTCGCATAGGCTCAAGCCTATGGATTTTGAACACTTCATGCACCTTAGTCTCGAACAAGCCATGCTTGCAGGCGACGAGGTTCCGGTTGGTGCGGTGCTGGTTGATGCCGACGGCAATGTCTTAGCCGCCGCACACAACTACCGCGAGAAAAAAAACGATCCGACCAGCCATGCCGAAATTGAAGTGATTCGGGATGCGGCCAGTGACCTTGGTTCTTGGAGGCTAGAGAACACAACGTTGTTTGTGACCCTGGAGCCCTGCGTCATGTGTGCCGGGGCGATAGTTGCGGCCAGAATCCCAAGGGTGGTCTTTGGTGCTTGGGATGAAAAGGTCGGTGCTGCAGGATCCGCCTACGACATTTTGCGTGATGCCCGACTCGGGAAACCGATAGAGGTCATCCCAGAGGTCCTGGGGGATCAGTGCCAGAAAATTCTGAAGGATTTCTTCGAGGCTAAGCGTTAGTTTTTGACCTCAAGATGTCCGGCTCCAGGTAAATAGTCTTTGCAGCCGGCATCACGGCCCTTACCGCTACCTCTGCCAAATCTATAATTCTGGCGATGTCTTGGCCGGAGCTATTTTCGTTAACAGCAATCTTGGCTCCAAGCATCAGCTCCTCAGGGCCGATGTAGAGCGTCTTTAGGTGGATAACAGATTCGACACCTTCGGTTTCGCTAAGGGCCTTGCGAATCTTTTGAACATCTTGAGGACCGGCACCCTCACCAATTAGCAGGCTGGACATCTCAATTCCCAGAATCACCGCCACCACCAGCAGTGCTCCAATTGCCAAAGTTCCATAGGCGTCGAACACCTCGTTGCCAGTCAGGACTGTGAGGCCGACACCAAGCAGAGCCAAGACCAGTCCGATTAGGGCAGCTAAGTCCTCAAGAAGGACAACCGGAAGCTCGGGAGCTTTGGCCTTACGAACAAAGTTCACCCAGCTCTGATTGCCACGAACCTTATTTGATTCGGCAATCGCGGTCCTTAGCGAAAAGCCTTCGAGCACGATTGCAACCAGCAGCACGGTGATCGGCAACCAGACGTTGGTCAATTCATGCAAGTGATTGAGCTTGTTGATTCCCTCGTAGATCGAGAACAAGCCACCGACGGTGAACAGCACGACCGAAACCAAAAATGCGTAGACATAGCGAGAGCGGCCATAGCCAAATGGGTGGTCGGCGCTCGCAGTCCTTCTGGCGCGTCTGCCACCAATAATCAGTAGCAGTTGATTGCCGGAGTCGGCCACGGGGTGGACGCTCTCGGCCAGCATCGATGCGGAGCCTGAAAAAAGGTAGGCGACGAACTTGGTGATGGCGATTCCAAGATTTGCAAGAAGTGCGGCGATGATCGCCTTGGTTGAACCTACTGTGGCGATATCAGAAGCCTGTTGGTTATTGTTCGAGTATTGCTAAGCTTGCCGGCGGTGACGTGTCCGAGCGGCCGAAGGTGCAACTCTCGAAAAGTTGTGTGGGTGAAAGTCCACCGTGGGTTCAAATCCCACCGTCACCGCCAGTTGAATTTTTCAAGAATTGAGAAAATCCCCAAGCGCCTAAGCGGCTAGAGCCGCTTGGCTATCTAGGCTCTTCTCAGCATGATAAGACTCGAAGAAGTTACCAAGACCTATCGCGGAGCCAATGAGGCAGCGCTTAGGTCGGTCTCACTCGATATTCAACGAGGTGAGTTTGTATTCTTGGTTGGAACCTCGGGTTCAGGTAAGTCATCCATGCTGCGCATGATGCTCCGCGAGGAAAGGCCAGATCAGGGAAACGTTCTGGTGTTGGGCGAGAATCTCTCCAGGTTGCCGGCAAGGCGTGTTCCACAGTTCCGCAGGAAGCTTGGCGTGGTTTTCCAAGACTTCCGGCTGCTTCCAAATAAAACCGTTTATCAAAACATCGCCTTTGCGCTCAAGGTGATTGGTAAACCCAAAGCTTTCATTGAGACGGCCGTTCCGGATGTGCTGCGGCTAGTTGGGCTGGATCACAAATCTGATTCTCTGCCATCGGCGCTATCCGGTGGTGAGCAGCAGCGAGTTGCTATTGCCAGGGCAGTTGTGAACCGCCCGGATGTGTTGCTTGCCGACGAGCCGACCGGAAACCTAGATCCTGCTTCCAGCACCGAAATCATGAACCTGCTGGAACGCATCAATCTTGCCGGCACCACAATCGTGATGGCGACCCACGATCGAAACATCGTGGACCGGATGCAAAAGCGAGTTGTTGAAATCAGTAACGGCGAGATCGTTCGCGATGCTGAAACTGCGAGCTACAAGGAAATTCCATCGGGGCCAACGCCGATAATTCCAGAGCCTAAAGATTTTGAGGAAAAGCCATGAAGCTAGGTTTCATCCTTTCTGAAATGTGGGCCGGGATCCGCGGCAATTTCTCGATGATCGTCTCGATCATCCTGGTCACCTTCGTGTCGCTGAGCTTTGTTTCGGTGGCAGCACTGTTGCAGTTGCAGGTCGGCAACATGAAGAACTATTGGTATGACCGCGCTCAGATCGCGATCTACCTTTGCTCTGACTTCTCACCAGAGGAGCAGTGTCCAGCCGGTGCTGCAAGTGACGGTCAGGTAAAGGCGGTTGGAGATCAACTGGAATCGGCTGCGCTCAGTCCACACATCGAAGCCTTCTACTTTGAAAATCAACAGGATGCCTTCGATCGATTTTTGGCAGAGAGCGAAGATCTCTCCGCTGTCCAGTACCTGCTGCCAGAGCAGCTGAACGAGGCCTATTGGGTGAATCTGGTAAACCCAGAGAAAAACGATTTGATTGTTGAAGCGTTCTCGAACCAGCCTGGCGTGGCTGAGGTCCGGGATCAGCGCGGTTACCTAGATCAAATCATAAACTTCTTGAACATCTCATCCCTGGCTGTTGCCGGGGTGGCCGCGATCATGCTGGCAAGCGCGGCTCTCTTGACCACCACCACAATCCGGCTCAGTGCCTTTTCTAGAAGGCGGGAGATCTCAATCATGCGTTTGGTTGGAGCATCCAGCTGGTCGATTCAGCTGCCATTTATTCTCGAGGGAGTTTTGGCGGCCTTGATTGGTGGCGCTCTGGCAATTTCGGCCGTTGGCTTTGGCACCAGCTACTTCGTAACTGATTTGCTGGCAACTCAGCTGGCCTTTACCAGTTTCGTCGGAATCGAAGATGTCTGGTCAATTGCGCCACTGGTGGTAGGAGTAGGGGTGCTGATTGCAGCCTTTGCCGCAACGGTGTCGACTTTCAGACACATCAGGGTCTAATTAGCCGCTTTTTCTGCAAGAAATTCAAACATCACAAATTTGTAAAGAATCAGCAAGAATTTAAGTTGCGTAGCATAATGCGCACCCCTTAGGATTGAGGTTTGCTTTCCTAACCCTTGCCCGACGATATATAGCGGTTGTCTGGCGCGATGCATATTGCGGCGTCTCTGGCTTAGGCATGCAGATTCCCGCCTAAAAAAATCGAGAACCCTAGGGGTAATTACTTTGGCTGCTGCGAAAACCGCTAAAACCATCAAGTCCGCAAAAAACTCTCGCTCTGCAATGCGTCCAACCTTTGCTAAGCACCCAGACCCAATCGAGATTCCAGATCTTCTCTCACTTCAGACTGAGAGCTTTGACTGGTTGGTTGGCAACCCTGCTTGGCGTGAGATCGCTGGTAAGGATGCCAGAACCGGTCTAGACGAGGTCTTTGAAGAGATCAGCCCAATCGAGGACAGCTCAAACGCTGCCCAGGATGCGAAGATGGGCCTTTCCTTCTCTGAGCCGATGCTGTTTGACCCGACCTACACACCTGACCAGTGCAAGGAAAAGGGCAAGAGCTACACCAAGCCGCTGTACATCAAGGCTGAGTTCACCAACTACCTAACCGGTGAAATCAAGAGCCAGACTGTTTTCATGGGTGACTTCCCGGTTATGACCGGCAAGGGAACCTTCATCATCAACGGAACCGAGCGCGTGGTTGTTTCACAGCTTGTGCGTTCTCCAGGTGTTTACTTCTCGGTGTCAACCAACACCACTGGAAACCTAGACGTTAGAAACAACAAGGCCCAGATCATTCCAAGCCGTGGTTCTTACCTAGAGTTCTTGACCGAGTGGGTCAAGGACGAGCGTAAGCCGGCTGCAAGGTTTGGTAAGCCAATCCTGCAGGTCCAGGTCGACCGCAAGACTAAGGTTTCAGCGACCATCTTCCTAAAGGCACTTGGCTTTACCAAGGAAGAAATCCGCGCTGAGTTTGCAGACATCAAGGCTGCAGCAGAGGCAAGCCCACTGGGAATCAGCTACGACGAAGATATCATCGAGAGAACTCTTGAGTATGACGAGTCAAAGGTGTTCCCAAACGGAATTCTTTCCAAGGAAGACGCACTTCGCGAGGTTTACCGCAAGGTTCGTGGCGAGGCTGCAGGTGCTGAGGTTGCCGAGGCATGGTTGCGCTCAACCTACTTTGAGGGCAAGCGTTACAACCTAGCTCGCGTTGGTCGTCACAAGCTAAACCGCAAGCTTCAGATCAACCAGGATGCCGAGCAGACAACTCTTACTCGCGAGGACATTGTTTCCACGCTTAAGTACCTGTTGCTATTTGACCTAACCCTGGCCAACAACGTTTCCTCGAACACCCAGCGTGCTGAGTTCGGCGTGAAGATGGCCGGCAAGAAGGTCAACCTAGTTGTCTCCTCTGACGACATCGACGATTTCTCTAACCGTCGTATTCGCTCGGTTGGTGAGCTGATTCAGAACCAGGTTCGCATTGGTCTGTCCCGCATGGAGCGCGTTGTTCGCGAGCGCATGTCAACTCAGGACATCGAAGCAATTACCCCACAGACACTGATCAACTTGCGCCCAGTTGTTTCTGCCATCAAGGAGTTCTTTGGGGCCAGCCAGCTATCGCAGTTCATGGACCAGAACAACCCGCTTGCAGGCCTTGCCCACAAGCGTCGTTTGTCTGCTCTTGGACCAGGTGGAATCGCACGTGAGCGTGCCCAGATGGAGGTTCGTGACGTTCACCCCTCCCACTACGGTCGCATGTGTCCAGTTGAGACCCCGGAAGGCCCGAACATTGGTCTAATCGGTTCACTTACAGCTTTCAGCAAGATCAACGCTTTCGGTTTCATTGAGACCCCATACCGCGTTGTCAAGGACGGCAAGGTTGGAAAAAAGGTTGAGTACCTAGATGCTGCCGCCGAAGAAGGCAAGGTTATTGCCGGTGCAGACACTCCTTTGAAGGATGATGGAACACTTGTTGGACCTCGTGCCTTTGCCAGGTTCCGTGGCGACATGGTTGAAGTTGCGGCTGAGGACGTCGATTACATTGACATTTCCCCACGTCAGCTAGCTTCAGTATCAACTTCGTTGATTCCATTCCTTGAGCACGATGACTCGTCACGTGCGCTGATGGGTGCGAACATGCAGCGTCAGGCCGTTCCACTACTCGAGGCCCAGAGCCCATATGTTGGAACCGGCATGGAGCGCCTTGCGGCGATTGACTCCGGCGCAGTTCTAATCAACGAACTTGCCGGTGTAGTTGAGGAAATCGACGCAGACGAGATCATCGTGATGAACGATGATGGATCTCGCTCGACCTACAACCTTCGCAAGTTCGACCGTTCAAACCAGGGAACCGCTATCAATCAGAAGGCCATTGTTGAAATTGGTCAGAGGGTTGAGGCCGGCGATGTTTTGGCTGATGGGCCTTCGACTGAGAACGGTGAGCTAGCTCTTGGTAAGAACCTGCTTGTGGCATTCATGCCGTGGGAAGGCTACAACTTCGAGGACGCGATCATTCTGAGCCAGGAGCTCGTGAAGAATGACACTCTTTCTTCGATTCACATCGAGGAGTACGAGGTTGACGCTCGCGACACTAAGTTGGGTGCCGAGGAAATCACAGCTGACCTTCCAAACATTTCAGTTGAGGCTCTTGCTCAGCTAGACGAGCAGGGAATCATTCGCATCGGTGCCGAGGTTCGTCCAGGCGACATCCTGGTCGGAAAGGTGACCCCTAAGGGTGAGACCGAGCTTTCGGCCGAGGAGCGTTTGCTCCGTGCAATCTTCAACGAGAAGAGCCGTGAGGTTCGCGACACCTCCTTGAAGGTGCCACACGGTGAGCAGGGAACCATCATCGGAGTCAAGGTATTTGACGCGGAAGAGGGCGACGAGCTAGGTGCTGGCGTTAACAAGCGCGTAGTTGTCTACATCGCTCAGAAGCGAAAGATCACCGAGGGTGACAAGCTTGCCGGTCGACACGGAAACAAGGGTGTCATCGCCAAGATCTTGCCGGTTGAGGACATGCCATTCATGGAAGATGGAACTCCGGTTGACATCGTTCTAAACCCACTGGGTATTCCTGGTCGAATGAACTTCGGTCAGGTTCTAGAGAGCCACCTTGGTTGGGTTTGCCGCCAGGGTTGGGATGTCTCTGGTGTAGCCAAGTGGGCCGATGACATGGCCAAGGATCTGTTCAGTGCCCCAGCTGGAACCAAGGTTGCAACTCCTGTATTCGATGGTGCAACCAAGAACCAGGTGGCCGGTCTTCTGGATCACACGCTTCCAAACCGCGACGGAAACCGTCTAATCGATGGTTCCGGTAAGGCTCGTTTGTTCGATGGCCGCTCCGGCGAGCCATACCCGATGCCAATTGCGGTTGGTGTGAAGTACATGCTGAAGCTTCACCACTTGGTTGACGACAAGATTCACGCTCGTTCAACCGGTCCTTACTCAATGATTACCCAGCAGCCACTGGGTGGTAAGGCACAGTTCGGTGGTCAGCGCTTTGGTGAGATGGAAGTTTGGGCCCTACAGGCCTATGGCGCCGCTCACACACTGCAGGAGCTACTAACCATCAAGTCTGACGACATTGCTGGTCGTGTTCGCACCTACGAGGCAATCGTGAAGGGTGAAAACATTCAGGCTCCTGGTATTCCAGAGTCGTTCCGTGTTCTTGCAAAGGAAATGCAGTCACTGGGTCTGAACGTCGAGGTAATTGACGATGAGGGTCGAGTGGTAGTTCTGAAGGATGAGGCGTTCGAGTCCGACCGCGCAGCCGAGGAGCTTGGCATCAACCTAAGTCGCAACGAGCAGCTGTCATCCGACACCGACTTCAACACTTACCAGTAACCCGAACCCGAATTTTCGTAAAGGAATAAACACATGTCTGTGAAAGTAGAAAACTTCAGTGCTCTTCGGGTTGGCCTAGCTACCTCCGAGGAAATCCGCTCTTGGTCATCAGGTGAAGTAAAGAAGCCTGAGACCATCAACTACCGAACCCTGAAGCCTGAAAAGGACGGCCTTTTCTGCGAGAAGATCTTCGGTCCTACCAAGGACTGGGAGTGCTCCTGTGGAAAGTACAAGCGCGTTCGCTTCAAGGGAATCGTCTGTGAGCGCTGTGGCGTTGAGGTAACCAAGTCCTCAGTTCGTCGTGAGCGCATGGGTCACATCGAGCTTGCTGCTCCTGTTACTCACATCTGGTACTTCAAGGGTGTTCCATCACGTCTTGGTTACCTGCTGAACATGGCTCCAAAGGATCTAGAAAAGATCATTTACTTTGCTGCCTACCGCGTTATGGACATCGACCACGAGATGCGTGATGCCGAGTATGACTTGGTGCGCGAAGAGTATGTGACTCGTATCCGTGCCCTTATTGACGCTCGTGACGAAGAGTTCGAAGCAGCCGCTGGCGATGAAATCGCCCAGCTGCGTGAGCTTGGTCTTGAGATGCAGATCTCAAACAAGTTCTGGGAAGCTCCTCGCTGGATCGAGAAGCAGTTCGCCAAGAGCCTTGAGCAGCTGATTGCGGCAGAGGAAAAGGATGCCGACGCATTCTGGTCACCTCGCGCACTTGCAGCTGAGACCGAGGAAGAGGACGAGGACGCTGTTGTTCGCACCACTGACGAGGCCAAGAAGATCAAGAAGCTTCAGGCTGACGTCAAGAAGAAGATCGACAAGATCGTTCGCGAGTATGCCCGCCTAGAGCGCCCAGCTAACCTCCACAAGGAGCAGTTGGCATGGAGAATGTTCCTAAACGCTTCGGTAGGACAGCTAATTCCAAACGACGTGGTCTTTGACTACTTCGACTACTACTTCTCTGACTACGTCATCACCTCAATCGGTGCTGAGGCGGTTCTGCAGGTCCTAGCGGCCTTCGACCTTGAGGGTGCTGCGGCTGAGCTGCGTGCTGAGATTGCAACCACTAAGGGTTCAAAGCAGACCCAGGCCATCAAGCGTCTAAAGGTAGTAAACAGCTTTGCGCAGTCTGGTACCCCTCCAACATCAATGGTGTTGTCGGTTTTGCCAGTGTTGCCTCCGGAGATCCGCCCAATGGTTCAGCTAGACGGTGGCCGCTTCGCGACCAGCGACCTAAATGACCTTTACCGCAGGGTGATCAACCGTAACAACCGTCTAAAGCGATTCGTTGACCTAGGTGCTGTGCCAAAGACCATCTTGAACAACGAGAAGCGCATGCTGCAGGAAGCTGTTGACGCACTGTTTGACAACGGTCGTCGTGGCCGCGCTGTTACCGGAACCGGTAACCGTGCACTGAAGTCACTGTCTGACCTACTAAAGGGTAAGCAGGGTCGTTTCCGCCAGAACCTATTGGGTAAGCGCGTGGATTACTCGGGCCGTTCGGTAATCGTTGTTGGACCACAGCTAAAGCTTCACCAGTGTGGTCTTCCAAAGCTGATGGCGCTTGAGCTATTCAAGCCTTTTGTGATGAAGCGTCTTGTTGACATGGGTCTTGCCCAGAACATCAAGAGCGCCAAGCGAATGGTTGAGCGTAGCCGCCCACAGGTTTGGGGTGTTCTAGAAGAAGTTATTCGCGAGCGTCCGGTGCTACTAAACCGTGCTCCAACACTGCACCGTTTGGGAATCCAGGCGTTTGAGCCACAGCTGGTTGAAGGTAAGGCTATTCAGCTTCACCCGCTTGTTTGTGCTGCTTTCAACGCCGACTTCGATGGTGACCAGATGGCTGTTCACTTGCCACTTTCGGTTGAGGCTCAGGCGGAGGCTCGCATCTTGATGCTTGCTTCTAACAACATTCTGAAGCCATCGGACGGACGTCCGGTTGCTACTCCAACCCAGGACATGATCATTGGTCTCTACCACCTAACAGCTGACGCTGAGGGTGCTACCGGTGAGGGCCTAGCCTTCACTTCAATGGCAGAGGCTCAGATGGCCTTTGACCTAGGTGGCCTAGACCTAAACGCCAAGGTTCGTATTCGCATCGAGGACGAGTTGAAGGAAACTACCTTCGGTCGCGCTCTATTCAACGAGGCACTTCCAAGTGCCTACCCATATGTTGAAATGCAGGTTGGCAAAAAGCAGCTTGGACAGATTGTGTCCGACCTGGTGGAGATGTTCAGCCGCACCGAAGTTGCACAGTCACTCGACGCTCTCAAGGATGCCGGTTTCCACTGGGCAACCCGAGCTGGTGTTTCAATGGCTATCTCAGACGCTAACTTCGATCCAAAGGGCAGCTTCGACAAGGAGCGCGACGCCAGGATCAAAAAGGCCGAGAAGCAGCACACCAAGATTCAGGAAGCGTTCGACAATGGTCTGAAGTCTGACCTGGAGCGTCGTGATGAGCTGGGTGCTTTGTGGTTCAAG
>Ga0208544_10000513_pt1 | contig 30477 bp, 19 predicted proteins | sample DEB08_DNA_9_FD_184526 | JGI IMG/M metagenome (GOLD analysis project Ga0208544, IMG submission 184526) | Aqueous microbial communities from the Delaware River and Bay under freshwater to marine salinity gradient to study organic matter... | ecosystem: Environmental > Aquatic > Marine > Coastal ... | reverse complement strand
CGTGTTGTGTAAGTGCCGAGAAACAATGGATAGTATTATATGATTATTGAGACAGCTACAGAGGGCCTACGTGGCCTCAAATGTGAAGCGATTCCAGTTGATTTTGCCGTGATTGGTGGCGGCTTGGCCGGCGTCTGCGCGGCTGTGACTGCTGCGCGGCAGGGACTTCAAGTCGCCTTGATTCAGGATCGTCCGGTGTTGGGCGGTAATGCCTCCAGTGAGGTGAGGTTGTGGGGCCTGGGGGCGACTTCGCACATGGGCAACAACAACCGCTGGTCCCGCGAAGGTGGACTCGTCGACGAAATTCTGGTCGAAAATACCTACCGCAACAAAGAGGGCAATGCGTTGATCTTCGACACGATCCTGCTCGAACTCGTCATGCGGGAGCCGAATATTCGGCTGCTGCTAAACACCGCAGTCTACGAAGTGGAGAAGTCGTCTCCCGACACCATTTCAAGTGTCACCGCGTTCTGTAGTCAAAATTCGACCCGCTATGTAGTGAGCGCACCAAATTTCTGCGATGCCTCCGGTGATGGCATTGTTGGCTTTCAAGCAGGCGCGGCGTTTCGTATGGGGGCCGAGAGCTCGGATGAGTTTGACGAACACTTCGCACCGGATGAAAGTTACGGCGAATTGCTTGGGCATACGATTTATTTTTACAGCAAGGATGTTGGCAAGCCGGTCAAATACGTCGCTCCGGAGTATGCGCTAAAAGATATTACCGAGGTGCCGCGCTATCGAGATTTCGATGTGAAGGAGCACGGCTGTAAGTTGTGGTGGATCGAATACGGTGGCCGCCGCGATACCGTGCACGACACCGAGGAGATCAAATGGGAACTCTGGAAAGTGGTGTATGGCGTGTGGGATCACATCAAGAATTCCGGTGAATTTCCAGAGGCTGAAAATATGACGCTCGAATGGGTCGGCACCATCCCTGGGAAACGCGAGAGTCGCCGCTTTGAGGGTGATGCGATGCTCATTCAGCAAGATGTCATCGAACAGCGTGAGCATGCGGATGCGGTTGCAGTCGGTGGTTGGTCACTCGACCTGCATCCGTCGGATGCGGTTTACAGCGAAAAGTCTCCCTGCAACCAGTGGCACAGTAAAGGCGTGTTCGGGATTCCGTATCGCTGTTACTACAGTCGCAATATCTCCAATCTGTTTCTCGCGGGGCGTATCATCAGTGCTTCGCACGTCGCCTTCGGGTCGACCCGAGTGATGTTGACCTGCGCACACGGTGGGACTGCCGTCGGCATGGCGGCGGCGCATTGTCTGCGCGACGGACTGACCCCACGTGATCTGACTGAGCCGACACGCATGGCCGCGCTTCAGCGCGCGCTCAATCAAGTCGGGCAGGCCATTCCGGGCATCCCACTGAGCGATGACGGCGATCTAGTCCAGTCGGCGACACTTTCGCCTTCTTCCACCTTACAGTTGACCGAACTTTGCGCGGATGGTCCTTGGCTGGATCTGGAATATCCGGTGGCACAGCTGTTACCGTTGACGCCTAAGGATCGTCCGACCGTGACACTGCGAATTCGCGCGAAAACGGCGGGGGAGCTGCGCGTAGCGCTGCGGATCAGCGACAAGGCAGAAAACTTCACGCCGGAAGCGACGCTCTGTGAGCAGACCTTTACACTGGCTGCGGGTGAGCAGACCATTGAATTTCCCGTCACCAACGGAGTGGATCAAAACCGCTATGGTTTCCTGTGCCTCTACGGTGATGCGGCTATCGAAGTCGCTTGTTCTGAACAGCGCGTGACTGGCCTGATGACCGTGCGTAAGAAATTCAATCACGCGGTTTCGAACACGGGTGAGCAAGTTCCGCCGGAAGGCATTGGGATTGACCGCTTCGAATTTTGGGTGCCGGACCGTCGCCCGGAAGGACATAATCTGGCCTTCAAGTTGTCGACACCACTTGAGGCATTTGAACTCGAACAGCTCGCGAGCGGGACCTTCCGTCCTACGGTATCCACGAATGCCTGGGTGGCTGCAGCGGCGGATCTGACGCCACGCCTTGAGATTGCCTGGGACACTGAGCAAACGATCCGTGAGGTGGTGTTACATTTTGATAACGACTTCGACCATGCCATGGAAACCGCGCAGTGGGGGCACCCTGAGGATGTGATGCCGTTTTGTGTGCGCGACTACGTGCTTCGCGATGCGGACGGTAAGGAGTTGCATCGCTGTTCCGGCAATCACCAGACCGTCAACCGCATTCGTTTTGCCGAAGCTGTTAGCACCCGGGGCTTGTCACTGGAACTGACACATCCATCGGCTCAAGTGCCTGCCGCTCTGTTCGGTATCCGGATCTACTAATAAACGGTCGAGACGAAGTGATGGTGAAAATAAAATATTGGAGTGCACTCGCAGCCATCGCGGTGAGCTGTTTCGCAGCAGAGAGTACCGCGGTGGCAAGTGGGGCGACCGAGCTGAAGTTCGGAGCGGGGCGAATAACGGTGGAGCCTACGGGCTTTCGTTTTAAATTCACAGACACGTCCGGCACGATCCTGGCTCCCGCTCATACGCAGGCCGGCTTGCGTCTCGACGGCCAAGCAGTGACTGCCACTGAGGCGCACGCCGATCGACCGGGGCATTTTACGGTGATGACGGCGCAGGGCTTGAAGGCGAATGTGAGCGTGGCAACTCCTGAGGGGCTGGTTTCCATTACAGTCGCGCCGGAGACAGAGGGCGCGTGCAAGATTGACTTGAGTCTGGGTGGCTTGCCAGTGGCCTATGGCCTTGGCGATGCCGGCGGCTGGAGCGGTCAGCTGAATTTGGTGACGGATAAAAATGTCCGTTATTCGCTGGTCAATAATGGCAGCTCGAAGCGCTGGCAAAGTTCCTTTGTTATTTTCCCTCATTACGGGCTGGCCGGAGTGGTGTTCGGGGGCAAGCAACCGTCGGTTGTGCTTGGGCCGAACGCATATACGATGACGGTTACGGCAGACGAACCCGTCACCTTCTATTATCTGAGCGGCGACATGGCTGAGATTTACGGGAATTACAAAAAACTATTAGTCGAGAACGGTTTCCCGTGGGTTAAACCGAAGTCGAGGCTTTTCGAACTCGGTTGGGAATCATGGGCCGCGCTCGGCTATCAGACGCGCGACGAGACGGTGTTGAAGTCGATTTCCGATTTTCAAAAAAAGGGCTATCCCATCCGCTGGGCGATCACGGGATCCGGATTCTGGGAAGAGGGTGGCACGACCACTAGTTTTGGGAAATATGGTAAGAAGTTTTCTGAGCCGAATGCTTTCAAAGCCAAGCTGCATGCGCAGGATGTTAAATGGATGATCGGCCTGCGCACTAACTTTGTGCTACCGGGTGGACCGCATATTCCCAAGAGTGCGAAGCGGGACTTTAATTTGAAAGGGAAATTCTTCAACGGTAACCCGCTTTCAACGGTTGGCGTGGATCAGGGTTACTTCGTGAAAGACCCCTTAGGGAATTTGGTAGTCAAGACGTCTCGTTACTTTCCGATTGTCCCATGCTATCTGCTCGACGGGCGTAATCCTCAGGCAGTTGACTGGTATGCTGATCTCTACCGCTCTTGGGGTGTGGATGGCATAAAAGAAGATACCATGATGGATGTGGGATCTGACCTGCTTGATATTTTCAATGCCCCGATTGCGCGTCTTGCCGATGAGGGCGCACTGGTGATGGCACGCTGCGGTAGCTATAGTTCGTCTGGCACCTTGCTGCGCATCAATGATACCAAGGTCGACGATATGGCTAAGCGCACGCCGATTAATTATTGGCACTATGCGGCCAGCGGCGCGCCAAACGTCTATTCGGATACGGTTGGGTTTCGACAGATGAAAACCTATACCAATAAGGTCGTCCGCCATGCTTGGTTGATGGCTGTCACCGCCGGGCTTGCTGTCGGAGAGGTGCCCTATGATTGGAACGACAAGCAGCAGGGGCTTTTTAAAAGGCCTTTTGATTTTCACTATCAGATCGGACCTTACCTCTACGATGCTGCGATCAAATCCTACCATTCAGGCTATCCATACACGCTGACACCGCTGGGGATTGCTTATCCGAATGATGCAAACGCTGCTGAGCCGACGCACTATCAGTGGATGGCGGGCGAGTCCTTGCTCTGTGCGCCTCTGGTTAAAAATCATGAGAGCAGCAAGATGGATCTCTATCTGCCGGAGGGACCTTGGTTCGACTACGATACGGGTAAAAAATATCAGGGACCGAAGTTACTGAAAGACTTCTCGATGCCGCGGGACAAGACGCCTTGTTTTGTTGGCGGTAAAGGAGTCCTCGTGACTCGCGAATCCGATGAGGCTCCGCTTACGGCTCGAATATATCCGATCATCAAAGAGAGCAGTTCCTTTGTTTTTACGCATCCCGATGGCAGCTCGCAAACTGTGATTACCATAAGTGACTGGAAGGGCATGCCTGTTGTGGAAAATACGACAACAGACGAAGTGGTGCCGGTGCGAGTGGATGAGGCGAGTGGTGCTGTCACCTTTGAGATTTTGCCGGAGAATAACTACCAATTGAAATCAAATAACTAGCAGATGCCTCGGTGCTACCTAATCGACGGAAAGTGCTGCTGTCCGTTGACTGTTTATCAATTATTAAGTGAGATACATAGAGACGATTAAACTGAAAAATTTCCGCTTCATGTTAGCCTCCATTGGCCTATTGGGGCGGTGCGTCTGCTTCACTCACAATCAGTCTCCTTCAACCTCTAAGTCATAATCCTTTTATATGAAACGACTGTTTACATTAATTGTCACATCCGCACTCGTATGCACATCGCTTGCTATAGCGGAGTCTCCTTGCCTGAAAACCGATTCGTTTAAGCCGGGAGAACTATGGCCAGATGATCAGGGTGTTCACATCAACGCGCACGGAGGCGGGGTGCTGTATCATGACGGCAGCTACTATTGGTTCGGGGAACATAAAGTAGCTGGAGAAGCCGGAAATCGAGCACAGGTTGGGGTCCACGTTTATTCGTCGATGGATCTCACTAACTGGAAGGACGAAGGAATCGCGCTGCAGGTGTCCGACGATCCAAACAGTGATATTGTAAAGGGCTGTATCATTGAGCGCCCAAAAGTGATTTATAATGTCACGACCAAAAAGTTCGTGATGTGGTTTCACCTAGAGCTGAAGGGGAAAGGCTATGATGCTGCGCGTTCTGGTATCGCAATTTCGGATACGCCGGTGGGGCCATACACCTATATCCGAAGCATCCGTCCGAATGCAGGGCATTGGCCACTCAATGTGACGCCGGCAGAGAAAGACGCTGCATCAATTGAGCGGACTCAGAAAGAGAATGAAGCTTTCAGTGGGGGGCCGTCTCCGAAGCATGCGCAGTTTAATATTCTCGGCTCTCATTTCGAAGGTGGCCAGATGGCACGTGATATGAACCTGTTTGTCGATGACGACGGCAAGGCCTATCACATCTATTCCTCCGAGCATAACTCAACGCTGCACATTTCGCTGCTGACTGAGGATTACCTCGACCATACCGGCACTTATACACGCAACTTTCCGTTCCGTTGGATGGAGGCGCCTGCGGTCTTTAAGCGTGAAGGGAAGTATTATCTGATCGCTTCGGGGTGCACAGGCTGGGCGCCCAATGCCGCGCGTGCTGCTGTGGCAAGTTCGATTCTTGGCCCGTGGAAAGAATTGGGTAATCCCTGTGTCGGCATTAATCCTCAGAATCAATTGGGCCCGGAGAAGACGTTCGGCGGCCAAAGCACCTGTGTATTCCCCGTGATCGGGAAGAAGGATGCCTACATTGCCATGTTCGACATCTGGCGTCCAGAGGATGCGATCGACGGGCGCTATGTATGGCTTCCTGTTAGCTTTAATGACGGGAACCTCCAAGTCGAATGGCGCGACGAGTGGGACCTTTCACGTTCAACCGCAACAACCGCCCCATGAAAAACGAATCCAAACAGTTCAACATCCATAAACCTCACTTGCCCTTTCTGGTCTTCATCTGCGTGGCTTCCGCGCTGGGGGGACTGCTGTGGGGCTTTGATGCGATTGTCATTTCCGGAACGATCAGCTCGGTTAAGCTGCAGTTTGCCCTGTCGCCGGCGATGGAAGGTTTCTTTGTGAGCTCCGGTCTACTGGGGGCGGTGTTTGGCTCGGGCCTCTCAGGCTGGTTGAGCGACCGCTTCGGTCGCAGTCGCAATCTGTTGCTCGCGGCTGTGTTGATTCTGCTCTCCGCAATCGGAAGCGCATGGGCCATGAATATCGAATTACTGGTATTTGCCCGTTGGTTAGGCGGCCTCGGAGTGGGTATTTCCGCGATGGTGTGCCCGCTGTATATTTCTGAGATTTCACCGACGCACTTGCGCGGTCGTTTGGTGACGATGTTCCAGTTTGCGATCACGCTGGGCATTATGATTGCCTTGTTTAATAATTACTTCCTGCACCACTGGGCCGCCTCGGTCGCCGAAACCGCTGCGGAAGGGAGTTTTATGAAGTGGTTCGTGGCTGACGAAACCTGGCGCGCGATGTTTGGTTCCGAGTTGGTGCCTGGTCTGTTCTTTCTCGTGATGGCGGCTTTCTTGCCAGAGAGCCCGCGCTGGTTAGTTAAGGAAGGGCGTGTTGAAAAAGCCGGACAGGTGCTCAATCATATCTTTCGTAATGGTGCCGATCAGGAGCTAGAGAGTATTCAAGAGACGGTGGCCAAGGAGAGTGCGAGTCAGAAGCGCTTCGTAGACGTGCTGCAGAAGAAATACCGCAAGCCCTTGCTCATCGCGATGCTGTTGGCTGCCTTTGCTCAATTCAGCGGAATCAACGTGGTGTTTTATTACGGCACTTCCATGTTGGAGAGCGCCGGACTTAAAGCGGATGGTGCCTTGAGTGGTATGGCGGTGATCGGGTTCTGTAATATGATTTTCACTACTATCGCGATGGCCTTTGTTGATAAGCTTGGTCGTCGCAAGTTGCTACAGTTCGGCACGATCGGTGCCATTGCCTGTTTGGCTGGCATTGGCGCAAGTTTCAATAGCGGTGCGAACACTATGCTCATCGTATTGATGTGTGCCTTTGTCGCGTTCTTCGCCTTCTCGCTCGGCCCGATCAAATTCATCTTCGCGTCTGAAATCTTCCCGACCAATATCCGCTCGCATGCGATGTCGATTGTCATTCTGACGATGTGGGGAACCGATACGATTGTCGGTCAATTCACGCCAAGCCTGCGTGAAGCCGTAGGGCCTTCGGTGACATTCTTTATCTTCGCGGCGATACTCGTGCCGCAGATCTTCATGGTCTGGAAGTGGATGCCCGAAACCGCCGGACGCTCGCTGGAAGAAATCGAAGCCGATTTTCACAAGGCTGACTCCTAGGGTGTTAAGAGTAGTAACCTTTAATTGTTATAAAAAATGAAATCTAAACTGATATTTCTTTTATGCGTCGGACTTGCTCAAGTGGCAGCCGCAGACGTGGACTACACTGACCGCGTGAATGTCTTTCTTGGGACGAACTCCGCTGCGCAGTGCTCACCCGTTGCAATCCGGCCTTTCGGTATGATTTCACCAGGACCTCTTAACTCGCCGCGAGTGCCCTGTGGCTATGAGAACCGTAAGCAGGATCTTATTGGCTTTAATCATACCCACCTTCAGGGCACGGGCTGCGGTTCGTATGGTTTGATTGTTTTACTGCCGACGACTGGTAATCAGGAGCTGGGCACCACGGTGCAGTGCCCAGCTGAAAATCAATCCGGTGAGCCCGGCTACTACAAGGCTGTCTTGGATGAAATGAGTATCACTGCCGAAATGACCTGCACCAAGCGTGCGGCCATCCACCGCTACACCTTCTCGCAGTCGGATTCAGCCCGTGTGTTGATTGACTTGAGCAAAGGGATTCATTGGGCGGGCCATAAGCCTGGTGCCATGGACGGCGCGATGCGCCAGGAGAGTCCCACCACTTTAACAGGCGTCGCGCACACGACCGCCTGGCGTGAACATTCGACCTTTTTTTATATAGAGTTTAGCAAGCCGGTTACCTTTACCGATAAAGGTGAGCAGGGTGGTTATGCATCGTTCTCCACCAGTGACGGTGAAGCGCTCTTGGTAAAGGTGGGCATTTCTTATGTCAGCGAGGCCAACGCTAAGCTGAACTTGCAGACAGAGTTGAGCGCTTGGGATTTTGATGGCGTGCGCGCCGAGGCATCTGCGGAATGGAATCAGCAGCTTGCAAAAATCGATGCTCAAGGCGGCACGCCGGACCAACAGGTCAACTTCTATACCGCGCTGTATCACTTGATGTTTCACCCGCAGACCTTTAACGATGTGAACGGTGAGTATCTCGGTATGGATGGCAAGGTGCACCGGACGGACGGTCATACGCATTACAGCGTGCTTTCGCTTTGGGATACCTTTCGCGCAGCACATCCGCTTTACACACTGATCAATCCGGATGTGCAGTTGGATGTGATCAAAACCATGCTCGATGATTACCGTGATAGTGGCTGGGGGCCGAAGTGGAAGCTTGCGAACAAGGACACACAGATCATGCCCGGCACCTGGTGCGACGTGGTGATTCCGGATAGTTACATTAAGGGCATTCGCGGGTTTGATATCGAGGAGGCCTACGAACTCGTTAAGAAGAACGCCACAGTTTCGGGACGTCGAAGAGGCTTCGAAGATTATGTCGAGTTGGGCTACGTGGCACATCCCGAATATATCAATGTCACGCGCACTTTGGAGCATGCTTACTGCGACTTTAATATTGCTCGTTTCGCAGATGCATTAGGTAAGGCCGAAGATGCGGACCTGTTTTATCACGCTTCGGAGAATTACAAAAAGCTATGGGATTCTGAAACGAGATTTTTCCGGGGACGTGATCGATCCGGAAATTGGTCGTATCCTGAAAGTTTTGATCCACTTACCTATACAGGCATGGGGAATGATGACTACTGTGAGGGAAACGCCTGGCAGTGGTCGTGGCATGTCATGCAGGACACTCAGAGCCTGATTAACCTGATGGGCGGCGATGCTGCATTCGAGGCACGTCTCGATGAGTTTCTTTCGACTCAAGGTGCTGACAGTGGCGGACATCATGACAGCGGCAAGGAGTTTGGGCAGTATTGGCACGGCAATGAACCCGACCAACATGCACTCTATGCTTACAACTATGTGGGTGCACCGGCGAAGACTGCTAAGTGGGCGCGCAAGGTGCTCGCAAAGGAATACCGAAATGACACCTGGGGCATCAACGGCAACGAAGACGCCGGTCAAATGTCGGCCTGGTATCTCTTCAGTGCGATGGGCTTTTATCCGTATCTGCACTCGGTGCCGGAATACACGATCGGTAGTCCACTCTTTGATAAAGTGACTCTGAATCTACCGAATGGTAAGACCTGTGTGATCACGGCCAAAAATAACTCGGCGGAGAATCTGTATGTTCAAAGTCTGAAGATCAACGGTCAGGATTGGGATAAAAACTACCTGCCGCATGATGTGATTGTTGAAGGCGGCACCATCGAATTCAAGATGGGGCCGAAGCCTTCGAAGTGGGGGACCTCCAAGAAGAGCCGTCCGTTCTCGATGACTGCACGGATCCGCTAGTGTGAAGCACGCTAAATTCGGTCAGTTAAATTTCTCGGTGATTTTTTCGAAAATTTGATCAGCAGTTTTGATAATTTAAAGCCGTTTACGATATGAGGCTTCACGCCAAAAGTATTCCAAATACGTCCGATACTATCCTGGCCGATCCCCATTTCCTTGGCCATCGCACGACGACTCCAGTGAGTTCGGTTGGGTGGAGGGCCTTCTAAAGTTTTGGTCAAAAAGGGCACAGAGCTTATAACACTGTAACACGAACTGTGAACTCTGAACGCGCCGGAGCCGCTCTGTGCTCTCTGTGCCCTCTAGTGCAGCGTAGCAAACGGGTGGTTTAAAAACATACAGAGCCCGAGCACGTATCCAGAGGTCTTTCATTTCTGCTCTATTTATAAACGCACGGACTTAGCGCGCTTCACACTGGCCTGTCGCTTTGCCGTGGGTAGGGTTGCCTCGCCGAGGCGACCGTTGGCAGACGGTTCCCTTATGCGCATTTGGCTTCATGTGCCTGCGGGGCTTGTTGGGCGAACGGTGGGCGGTTTTCAGCGCTGCCATTCAGATGAGCGAGCTTAAGTCGGAGCTGAGTGGAACCGCTTCGATACCTTCGCCCAGCTGGTAGCGACGCTCTTCGGGGTAGATCACATAGAGTTGTTTGGAACCGCGAATGCACGCGAATCGGCTTTTGTGTGAGGGGCTTCTTGTCCGTTGCCGGAGGGCTTGGTTTTGGTAGCGTTCCGGGGTTCAGCCTTCCGGATTTTTAACTGCCTGGTCGCTATGCCTTTGTTGGAGCGGCTTGCTGAGCTAACGCCGTTACCTGTAGCATTTTTCCGTTGACAGCGGGGTGTTATGCATCACATTTTCAAAATGTGTAACTATTCGTACCTGAATACCAAGCTTTAACTCACAGCCTATACATGATGAAAGCACTGATAAAAACACCCCTCGTCCTTGTTGCTTTTGCAGGGATCACCGCTTCCTGCTTTGCAGAAGTAACCATTCTTACCGACACTTTTAGTTCGAATACGTTGGTGAAGGATGGAAACTTGAATAAAGATGATTCAGGCAGCGGTTGGCACGCCGCTGGCACAGGTAGTTGGACAGTCGGAACCGGAAACGGCTGGATGTATAACACCGATACAGACAATGGTAGTGCGAGTGACGGTGCGGTTGCGCAAATCGTTGATTTGTCCGGTCTGGGCTTGACGACCGAAAACCAGCTGCACGTGGAGTTCAATTTCGTTTCCTGGGATGGCCTGAACGACTCCGATGATATTTATGTGCACCTTTGGGGCTTAGTGGATCAAACATCCGGGGCTAGCGCGTCGATTGCCAACCTGGGTGCGCAAAACGGCAACATGTGGGTCAATTCGACTGCCACCATCGATAATTACAACCTGGGCTCCGGTGCTTTGATGACCATTGGTGCAGACGGTGGTGCCGGTAATGCTGCCATCCAACTTCTGGATCAGGATTCGGGGACCTCACTGATCGGGGATGCGATCAATATCAGTACGACGATCGATTTGAGCGGCTATACAGTCGATACGCTCGCTGGCTACGATTACTTTGTCATCGGCTTTGCGCGGAATCCTGGTGCGGATGATAACAAGTTTGCATTGTATGATGTGACGGTCACCGCAATCCCCGAGCCCGGCACCTACGCACTGATCGGCGGCCTGTTCGCACTGGCCTACGTGATGCTGCGTCGCCGCGAGGCATAAGCCTGATTCGCATTTTCTTTTCTTCAAAGCCCCGGTTCGCCGGGGCTTTTTCGTGTGCATGGTCAATGGCACGGACATGCGCTCATATGAATTTGATTCGGGGTAATGAAGGGCAGCTCAGACGCCGTGAAAGCGGGGTTCAGTTTTTCGGGTTGTCAGCTTTTCAGTCCTTCGTCTCCTGCCAGCGGCCTTCCTTGGTCGCGAGGTCTTTGGGGGTGTGTTTGAGGAATTCCTGATTGCTGTCTCGATAGTTGCTTGGACTGATGCCGGTGACTTTGCGGAACTGCTTGTTGAAATATTGTGGGTCGGGGATGCCGACGTTGGAGCCGACCTCGTAAATAGTCAGGGTCGTGGTGGCCAGTAGTGACTTTGCTTTGTCAATGCGCCGGTGCAGCAGGTATTGGCTAAGTGTTGTCTTGTAGGTTTGTTTGAACTTTTTGGTCAGTGTGCCGGGGGCGAGGTTGGCCTGTTCCGCCAGAACTGGGATACTCAGTGGCTGACCGAGGTGTTCATCAATCCATTCCAGTAGTGTATCCCATGAGAAATGACTGCGGCTGCGTTTTCCTCGGGGTTGACTGATGCTTAAAGTGTGTAAAGCCAGCAGCAATGCTTTTAGTCGGTAGCGTGCCTCCAGTTGCATCGGGTCGTTGTCGTCGCGTTGGAGCTGATTATTGACTAGGCGGCTGATGAGCTGCAGCTGTTCGCGGTAGAATAGACTGTTGGCCCCGAGTTGTAGATGGCTTGGGAGGTTGAGCGTGTGGCGGCCTTCGGCGTCGCTTTCATCGAAATGAATACACCAGTGCTTCCCCGGGGTCTCAGTTGCGAAGCTATAGACGGTGCCGCTTTGGATGCAGGTAATGTCGCCGGGGCTGAAACTGTATTCTCTGGAGCCGATTCTGACGCAGCCATGGTAGTCATATAAATGGATGACATTGGTGGGATTTCGGTAGGTAAATTCAAAGACTGGATTTTGCAGTTTAAAGATGCCTGATCGGTCGATTACAGGGATTCCCTGACTGTAAGTCTGCACATTCATTTTTATAAAATACCAAAACTTTATAAATATACCAGTGAAATTATACCAGAAAAGTAAGAATTGAATAGCTGCGGATTCGCACCAAATCCATCAATGTCTGAACTGTTACTCCTCAAGCTCAAACGATTCAAAAAGCGACTGATGATTCAATCTACTTTCAAATACTCGAAGCGATCTCTCGCTGTCTGCTACTTACTCGCCTCTATGTGTGTGCAACCAGCGAACGCCTCATCTCAGGGATCTCGGGAGGCTGCTGCAATCGAGCTCACCGATTATGTCGATATGGTCGATCCGTATATTATGTCCGCACGTGGGCGCTGGTTTTTCTTTGGCACGGGGAAGCGTCCCTTCGGTATGGTCAATGTGTTTCCGGATACCAGTAACGAGGGGCAAGGGGGCGGGGGCTATAACTATCGTTTCAATGACGTGCTCGGGTTTTGCCATCTGCATGGCTGGATGACGGTGGGGCTGGATATGATGCCGACCACCGGCGAGGATTATGAATTGAACAAGGAGGGGTGGAAATCGCCGTTCAGTCGCGACACGGAAGTGGTGCGCCCTGGCTACCATAAGGTGACTCTGGATAAGTATGCGATGGATGTGGAGATTACTTCTACTGAGCGGGTCGGCTACCATCGCTATACCTATGCCAATGCCGGCCGGGCAGATATCATTGTCAGCTTAGGTGGTAAGAGTGGCTCGGCGAAAATGATCAACGGTCACGTGACGGCTGTTGGCGATCGGCACTTGGAAGGCTATTACGACCGTATCGACGGCAAGTGGGGCGGTCCACCGAAGGTTCGAACCTTCTTTGTGGTAGAATTGGACAAGGCCATCTCGAAGTTTGAGACATGGTCGAATGGCTTTGAAGATCAATCCGGTGTGGTGCGGTTTGATCATGTGGATGCGGGCGAGGTGATCAACATGAAGGTCGCTGTCTCATTCACCAGTATCGACAATGCACGTTTGAATTTGCAGACCGAAGCAGACGGCCGCGCCTTCGATGAGGTGGCGCAAGAATCCCGTGATGTGTGGAATGACTATTTCGGTCGTATCGACGTGCAGGGGGGCAGCCCAGAGCTGCGGACTAAATTTTACACTGATTTGTGGCATGCGCTGATGGGGCGTCACAAGCTCAACGATGTGAACGGAGCGATTCCGGATTATACCAACGGCAAGGGCGGTAATACCGAGGAGCTAAAAATTCGCCAGTTGCCTTTGGATGAGGATGGAAAGGCAAAATATAATTACTACAATGCCGACTCATTCTGGCTGACGAACTTCAACTTGAACCTGCTCTGGGGCCTGGCATGGCCGCATGTGTTGGAGGATTTTGCCAACTCGTTTTTAGAAATTGATAAGTGGGGCGGGGTGTTGCCGCGTGGGCCGAATGGCGGAGGCTATTCCTTTATTATGACGGGTAATCCTGCCACGCCACTGATTGTATCGGCGCATAATCTGGGCTTGCTGGATGATTGGTCTTCCGAGGAAATCATGGAAGTGATTCGCCGTAATCATATGCCCGGTGGAGGGATGGATCGCAAGTGGGGCGATCTCCAATTCTACATCGATAACGGTTGGTGCCCCATGTGGGACTATAAGGATGAGTTTGATATGACCGGTGGACTGACGCTCGAGTGGGCGTTCAATGATTGGTGTGCGGCGCAATTGGCAGAAAAAATCGGAGATCAAGCGAACTATGATTACTTTATCGACCGTTCGCAGAACTATCGGAATCAGTGGGATGCTTCCAGTGGCTTCATGCGTCCGAAACGACGTGACGGCACGTGGTATGAAAAATTCGATCCGGTGAAGTGGTATGGCTTTGTCGAAGGCAATGCATGGACCTACACATGGTATGTACCGCACGATGTGCCAGGGCTGGTTGAATTGATGGGCGGCTCGGACACCTTTGCGGATATGCTGAATCATGCCTTTGAAACCGAGGAGCCGCATAAGTTTGGACGCGGGCACAGTGGCCTGTTTGATTATGGTAACCAGCCATCTTGTGGCATGGCGCACCTGTTCAATCATGCCGGCAAGCCGTGGCTTTCGCAGTATTGGACGCGCAAGGTGAGCCAAATTGCTTTCGGTGGCACGACGCCGCACGATGGCTATACCGGCGAGGAAGATCAGGGGCAGATGGGGGCGCTTAGTGCGCTGATGAAGATCGGCTTGTTTTCGGAGCGAGGTGCCTGCGCTGCGGACCCGATCTATGAGCTGACCGCACCGGAATTTGACGAGATTACGATCCGACTCGATCCGAACTACTACTCGGGCAAGACCTTCAAAATTAAGGCCTACAATAACTCACCTGAGAATTGTTATATCCAAAAGGCCAGGTTGAACGGTAAGCGGTTGGACAACTGTTGGATCTATCAGAGAGAGCTCGCGGCCGGCGGCGAGCTGGAGCTCTGGCTCGGCTCGGAGCCAAATAAAAATTGGGGGGGAGGCTTACCGACGGTTAAGCAAGGTGGAGCGACGAAGGACGCGCTTTGGCGTCAATACAAGGTCGTAGAGACCGCGGAGGTCGCTCCCGCAAAAGAAGCTTCACGTATGTTCCGTGCGATGGATGTCAACGGCGATGAGCAAGTGAACCGTGCTGAGTTTGTCGGGTTCTGGGTCAAGGCGTTCCGCAATCAAGACGAGGACGGCGACGGCATGCTAAATGTGACCGAGTTAGGCTCGGCGGCAGGATTCAAGAGCATGGATGCGAATCAGGATGGAAAAGCGTCGCTGAGCGAATTCAAGACGATGTATGGCAAGCAGTTTGATGGGCGGGATAAAAACCGAAACGGTTCCCTTGATACGGACGAATTATAGAGCGCAGATAGGCTTTACGATGATGCAATCAAATTACGATAAACAACCCTACGTCGCCGTGCCGAATGGGGCCCGAGTGTGCGTGAATGGCTGGCAGGCAGTCACGGATCGGCTAAGCAACGCGGTTTCCGATCATGGCACGACGTGCACGGTGGTGACGATCGAATGCTACACGGGTGTGAATGAGGCAGAGATTGCCGAGGCCTTGAAGGTTCTGGATCCTGCCCGCGTGCTCTGTAGTTCGGATGCCTTTCTTGAGCCGGAAGTGATCGACGCGAAAGTTGGCACTTTTAATGGCGACGATGATCCAGTGTTTGGCATCATGAACCATCTCCGTATTGAGGATTTTATCGATGCGGATAAGGTGACATCGCTGGTTGCTGCAATCGAGCAGGTGGAGAGTGGTCTGGTCGTTGTAATCGGCAATGGCGCAAGCTTGATCCATCCAGGTGATATTCTGGTCTATGCGGATCTCGCACGCTGGGAGGCGCAGTTACGTATGCGCCGCGACGAGATTTCCAATCTGGGCGTCGCGAATCACGATTTGAAGTGGAGCCTGCAATACAAGCGCGCCTACTTCACCGACTGGCGTGTTTGCGACCGCTTGAAGCGCGACCTGATGGGGCGCTGGGATTTCGTGCTCGATACCAACCAACCAAACGAGCCGCGCATGGCCGAGGGTGGAGCGGTGCGTGCCGGTTTGAAGGAAGCCGCCCATCGTCCGTTCCGTGTGGTACCGTTTTTTGATCCGGCACCGTGGGGCGGTCAGTGGATCAAGGAAGCCTGCGACATGGATCGTAGTGCGGAAAATTATGGATGGGGCTTCGACTGTGTGCCAGAGGAGAACTCGCTGCTGCTAAAGTTCGGCGAGACGCTGATGGAGTTGCCTTCGATCAATGTGGTGTTTCAGGAGCCACAGGCGCTGCTTGGCGATAAGGTGCATGCACGCTTCGGTGATGAATTTCCGATCCGCTTCGACTTCCTCGATACCATCGAAGGGGGCAATCTCTCGTTTCAAGTGCATCCATTGACTGAATACATTCAGCAGCACTTCGGGATGAATTACACGCAGGATGAGTCCTACTATTACCTCGATGCGACTAAAGATGCCACCATGTATCTCGGAACTAAGGCCGATATCGATCGTGAGGCTATGGTGGAGGATCTGCGTGCTGCACAGAGAGGGGAGAAGGACTTTGACGATGCTACTTACGTCAATTGCCTGCCCGCCAAGAAACATGACCATTTTTTGATTCCCGCAGGCACCGTGCATTGCGGTGGCGATGGTGGCATGGTGCTCGAAATATCGGCCACGCCGTATATTTTTACGTTTAAAATGTGGGACTGGGGACGTCTTGGACTCGATGGACTTCCGCGCCCGATCAATGTCGAGCGTGGTGCGAAGAATATCGCCTGGGAGCGTGACGAGCATTACGTCCGGGAGCATTTGCATAATAATATTCAAGCACTCGGCAGCGGTGAAGGTTGGCGCGAGGAGCGCACCGGCCTGCATGAACGTGAGTTTATCGAGACGCGACGTCATTGGTTTACGGATACAGTGCCGCATGATACCGAGGGCGGTGTGAACGTGATCAACCTAGTCGAAGGTCGCGAGGCGATTGTCGAAAGTCCGACCAATGACTTTGAGCCTTTTGTCGTGCACTATGCCGAGACCTTTATCGTGCCCGCAGTAGTCGGCACTTACACGATTCGACCTTACGGTGAGTCCGTTGGGCACGAGTGTGCGACTTTGAAAGCCTACGTCAGAACCTAATATGATTGCAGCAATTGATCTCGGGGGAACCCGCACTAAATTCGGTTTGGTCGATCATGGTAAGGTGATGGCTAGCTTGACCTGTCCTGCCAATGCGCAGGGTTCGCTCGAGGGGCATCTCGATGAGGTGCTGGAGCATCTGCGCGCGTTATGTGTGGAGCAGCGGACTACGCTGGAGTCTTGCGAGGGCATTGGCGTCCTGTGCACGGGGCTGGTCGATAATCGAGCGATGAAGGTGCTCTCAACCAATGGCAAATACGACGATGCCGTCGGGTTTGATTTTTGCAAATGGGCGCGCGCGCGCACCGGCCTGTCGTTACGTATGGATAATGATGCGCGAGGGGCATTGCTATGTGAGTGGTGTTATGGTGCCGGGCAGGGAGTGGATGATTTGATGATGGTGACCTTTGGCACGGGAATCGGCACTGCAGTGGTGCTCGATGGCAAGCTCGTGACGGGATCACATTTCAGCGGTGGGATTCTCGGTGGCCACATTCTAGTGCATTCCGAAGGACGCCAGTGCACCTGTGGTGCCGTGGGCTGCCTAGAGAGCGAGGCTTCGGGCTGGGTGCTACCGGAGCTGATACGCAGTCATGCTTTGTATTCGGAGAGCAGCTTGCGGGAGTTGGATGCGATCGGTTTTGAGGAACTCTTGACGCATGCGGCTACTGGCGATGCCTGTGCCAGTGCCGTGCAAGAACATTGCTACCGCATCTGGGGTGAGGCGCTGGTCTCGTTTATCCATCTGTATGATCCGCAGCGAATTGTCATCGGTGGTGGGCTAATGAATTCACCTGAGCCAGTGCTGGCGAGCTTTCGCGAGACGGTGGCCAAGTTCATCTGGGGCGATCCGGGGCAGGTCGAGATTGTCGCCGCTCAGCATCCGAACCGTGCTGGATTGATCGGTGCGGCTGCGCTCTTTTATGCACATTGAAGAAGACTGACGTGCGGGAATTTTAATGAAAATCAATCAACGACCAGATAACGCCATGCAAAACGAATCCAAACATTCAGAAATCCATAAACCTCATTTACCTTTTTTGGTATTTATCTGTATCGCATCCGCTCTCGGAGGACTCCTTTGGGGGTTTGATGCGATTGTCATTTCCGGTACGATCAGTTCGGTTAAATTACAGTTCGCTCTGTCGCCAGCGATGGAGGGCTTCTTCGTAAGCTCCGGCCTGTTGGGTGCGGTGTTTGGTTCCGGCCTGTCAGGTTGGTTGAGCGACAAGTTTGGCCGTAGCCGCAATCTGTTACTCGCTGCGGTGTTGATGTTACTGTCGGCGATCGGCAGTGCATGGGCCACGAATATTGAGTTGCTTGTGTTTGCCCGTTGGTTGGGTGGCCTCGGTGTGGGTATTTCCGCCATGGTCTGCCCGCTGTATATTTCCGAGATTTCACCGACGCACTTGCGCGGTCGTTTGGTCACGATGTTCCAGTTTGCGATTACCCTGGGCATCATGATCGCGTTGTTTAATAATTATTTCCTGCATCAGTGGGCGGCTTCGGTTGCTGATACCGCGGCTGAGGGCAGCTTTATGCAATGGTTTGTGGCCGACGAGACCTGGCGTGCGATGTTTGCCTCGGAGTTGGTGCCAGGCCTGTTTTTCCTCGTGTTGGCGGCGCTGCTGCCAGAGAGCCCGCGTTGGTTGGTCAAGGTGGGACGCCACGAGCAAGCGGGCAAGGTGCTCAACCGTATCTTTCGTAATGGTGCGAAGCAGGAACTCGAAACGATCAAGCAGACGGTGGCTAAAGAAAGTGCCACTCAAACGAACTTCCTCGATGTGTTTAGTCAGAAGTATCGCAAGCCCCTAATCATCGCCATGCTGTTGGCGGCGTTCGCTCAATTTAGTGGCATCAATGTGGTGTTCTACTACGGCACCTCTATGTTGGAAGACGCCGGCCTGAAGGCGGACGGAGCCTTGAGCGGCATGGCGGTGATCGGTTTTTGTAATATGATTTTTACGACCATCGCGATGGCCTTTGTGGACAAGGTCGGCCGCCGTAAATTGCTGCAGTTCGGCACCATCGGTGCCATCGCTTGCTTAGCCGGCATCGGTGCGAGCTTTAATAGCGGAGCCAACACCATGCTGATTGTATTGATGTGTGCCTTTGTCGCGTTCTTTGCGTTTTCCCTCGGGCCGATCAAATTCATCTTCGCTTCGGAAATCTTTCCGACCAATATTCGCTCACATGCGATGGCGATTGTCATTCTGACAATGTGGGCGACCGATACCATTGTCGGTCAATTCACGCCAAGCCTACGCGAAGCCGTCGGCCCTGCTGTGACGTTCTTTATCTTCGCCGCGATTCTGGTGCCGCAGATTTTTATGGTCTGGAAGTGGATGCCAGAAACAGCCGGTCGATCTTTGGAGGAAATCGAAGCGGATTTCCATAAGGCCGACGTTTAGGCTGATGCAGTGGCGTTGTGTTTAAGCTCTGATGTGTGTTGAAGCATTGGCTGTCGCAATTGCATAGAAAGTTTACGCATACGCGTATGTTCTGATGGGCAACTTAATGGTATTTTACTTTGCATCAAATCGTCCCTCTCTATCGTATACTATGAAATTTAAATTGTCATCCCTCATCCTCTTTGCGCTGGCTCCCCTTGTGGTCGCCGCTGTCGACTACACCGACCGAGTTAATATGTTCCTCGGCACTGCCTCAAGTGCGCAGATTAACCCGGCGGCGATTCGTCCGTTCGGGATGATCTCTCCGGGGCCTCTCAATAAGACGACTGCGCCGTGTGGTTATCATAATGATGATAAGGATCTGATTGGATTCAATCACACTCACTTGCAGGGCACTGGTTGTGGCTCGTATGGACTGGTGGTAATGCTCCCGACCACTGGGAACAAGGAACTGGGCACGACAGTGAAGGTGCCTGCGAGTCAGCAGTGGGCAGAGCCAGGTTACTACAAGGCAGTCATTCAAGAAATGGACATCACCGCTGAGATGACCTGCACTACGCGTGCTGCGATTCATCGCTATACCTTTCCAAAGTCGGATTCGGCTCGTGTGCTGGTTGATTTAAACAAGGGAGTTCACTGGGCGAGGCACAGGCGGGGCTCGATGAACGGTGCGATGCGGCAGGAGAGCCCTACGACTCTCAGTGGTGTCGCGCATACGACGGCATGGCGTGAGCACTCGACCTATTTCTATATGGAGTTCAGCAAGCCAGTCGTGTTTGTCGATCAAGGTGAAGCGGGGGGCACTGTGAACTTCTCGACGAATGCCGGTGAATCACTGCTGATAAAAGTAGGGATTTCCTATGTTAGTGAGGCCAATGCCAAGCTGAATCTGCATGCCGAATTAGCTCATTGGAATTTTGATGCGGTTCGCCAGCAGGCAAGCGCTGATTGGAATCAGCAGTTGGCAAAGGTCGACGCCAAAGGGGGCACGCCAGACCAACAGGCCAACTTTTACACTGCGCTGTATCATGTCATGTTCCACCCTCAGACCTTTAACGATGTCAATGGTGAGTATCTCGGCATGGACGGAAAGGTGCATAAGACCGCCGGGCACACTCACTACTCCGTGCTATCGCTTTGGGATACCTTTCGTGCCGCGCATCCGCTCTACACGCTGATTAATCCGGACGTGCAACTGGACGTCATCAAGACCATGCTGGATGACTACCGCGACAGCGGCTGGGGTCCCAAATGGAAACTTGCGAATAAGGATACGCAGATCATGCCGGGCACCTGGGCAGACGTGGTGATTCCCGATGCGTATGCCAAAGGTATCCGTGATTTCGATACAGAGGCCGCGTTTGCACTGGTGAAGAAGAACGCTACGGTTTTGGGGCGTCGCGCTCACTTGGAGGATTACCTCGAGCTCGGTTATGTGGCTCATCCGGCCTATATCAATGTGACTCGCTCCATCGAGCACGCTTACTGCGATTTTAATATCGGCCAATTTGCAGCAGCTTTGAACAAAGACGAAGACGCTGAATTCTTCTACACTCAAGCCCAGAACTATAAAAAACTATGGGATCCGGAGACGCGTTTTTTTCGCGGCAAGGATAAGGCTGGTGACTGGTCCTATCCGGACGACTTCGATCCGATTACCTATACGGGCCACGGCAATGACGACTATTGCGAGGGCAATGCCTGGCAGTGGAGCTGGCATGTGATGCAGGACACGCAGGGGCTCATTAACCTGATGGGCGGCGATGATGCTTTTGAAGCCAGACTCGATGAGTTTCTTACCGTGCAGGGTGGGCGTAATAGCTCCGAGGTATTCGGTCAGTATTGGCACGGCAACGAGCCTGATCAGCACGCGCTGTATGCCTATAATTATGTCGGCGCGCCTGCTAAGACAGCGAAATGGGTGCGCCTCGTTTTGGAAAAAGAATATCGTAATGATACATGGGGGATCGGTGGCAATGAAGATGCCGGACAGATGTCGGCGTGGTATATTTTCACTGCGATGGGGTTCTATCCTTATTTACATTCAGTTCCCGAATACACGATCGGCAGCCCCATTTTTGATGAAGTCACTCTGAATTTACCCAATGGTAATACCTGCGTGATCACCGCAAGCAACAACTCCGCAGAGAATATGTATATTCAGAGCATGCAGATCAACGGTCAGGCATGGGATAAAAACTTTTTGCCGCACGACGTGCTCGTTGACGGAGGAACGATTGATTTTGTGATGGGCTCCAAGCCATCCGACTGGGGGACGACTGAAGGCGCCCTCCCGTATTCGATGACGCATCGTAACTAGTCAATCAAGCCACGAGCAGTCGATATTTATGAGCTATTTATTGAAAAAGATCATATATGCATATGACACTTCAAGCCAGTCCGATCCTGCGGTAATCGATTCTTATGCGTATCTCTCTAGCTTGCAAAGTTCTCAATCGATACAAGAAAACGCATCATTATCGCCTGTTATGGATGGTCACGATAAAAGCTCGTTTGAGCTGGCCGGATCAGTTGCCCTGATTGTTGCATTTACGGTGCTGATCATCCTTATGCTTCGAAAAAAAAAGCATACTAGACGAAGCTGTTATTACTAGGCTGTGATGTCTGATCAATTAGCTACCGCCTTTATTCGTTAGTCTTAACTAAATTTTTTTTAGAAAAGTATAATACATATGAAACATTCCAAATTATTATTAGCGGGCGCGTTGGCGTTCTGTTTCCAATCGATTGCCGTGGCTGCGGATGCGGCCTGGGTTCGCTTGTCCGAGGATGGGCAGCGGATCTTAGTAAATGCGGAGGGCATTGCTGAATTTCAGGGCGTTTCGTCGGCGGTGTATTCCAAAGATGGAAAGAAACAGCGGGTGGACATGCAGGGCACTGCGCTGCTTTCCCCAGTCAGCGAGACGGTCGGCACCACGCCGTTTGGTGATGCGGTGATTAGCACGGTGACTTTTGGCAATGATGCGTTTCAATACACATTGACGTTGAAGCGATTGAAGAGTTTGCGTGCCTTTACCGTGCAGGCCGTCTTTCATAACCGCAGTGAGCAGAACGTTAACTTGAATGCCTTTGATTTGCTCGATACCCGCAACCAATCAGGCGGCACGTTCAGTGTCGAAAATGCGTCGGAGTGGCTCGTGACACCACTCATGCAGGATAAGGCAGCGCTCACGCTTGATCTTGCGGAGGCGACTTTGAACGAAGCCGCGATGCTGTATCGATCCAATGGCGATGGTTTTCTCGTGGGGCCAGTCGGGCCAGCTGAGGCGTATTGTAATGTCCAATTTGTGGGGCAGGCGGTGGTCGCATCGGCCAATATGGATGGGGTGCTCGTGCGTGCGGGCGAAAGTCGTCGCAGTGAAGAGATGATCTTCTCGTTTGAGCGGTCGACGACTTCGACAGACATCTGGACGCGCTGGGTGGCGACGACACATGGTGTGCGCCGCAACAAGGGCGCGGTCTATGGTTGGTGTAGTTGGTATGATCGCACCACTAAGATCGATGCCGCCCACGTGTTGGGCATTACCGATACCATCGAGGCTAACCCAAACACTTTTGGCAAAGGCATCATTCAGATCGACGACGGTTACCAAAAAATGGATGGCGACTGGAGCGCCAACGAAAAGTTTCCCGATGGTATGGCGTCCGTTGCCAAGCGTATTCGCGAATCAGGTAATATTCCTGGTGTGTGGTTTGCGCCTTTGATGATCAATCCTGCGCATCCGTGGGCTGCTGAGCACCCGGACGCCATTCAGAGCAATGCCAAAGGCATCGCGAGTTTCATGAATGCGAATCCGTTCCACCCAGCAGGTGCGAACTGGATCAATCCCGATCATCCAGAGTCGAAGAAATTTCTGTTCAACATCATCAACGATGCGCGTGAACGCGGCTTCGGTTACATCAAGATCGACTTCAATGGGATCGGTAATCGCTTTGTCGATCCGACCAAGACACGCCTACAAGTCTTTCGTGAGCTGTATACGCTCTACCGTGAAGCGGCCGGCGATGAGATGTATATTCTCTCCTGCCTCGGAGCTCCAACTCGCGGTGTGATTGGTTTCATTGATGCCGCCCGGGTGGGGCCGGACTCTCACCCAGCGCATTTTCAAAAGTGCCTAAAATCGGTGCTGCGTTTCCAGATCTATGACAATGTCTGGTGGCAGAATGATGCGGATGTTGCGTATTTGGCAACTGGCCTATCCAGTCGAAAATTGGGTCCGACGCCAGAAGGTGAAGGCATGTGGCGCACCTGGCATAACGTTGTTGCCTTAGTCGGTGGAACCGCGATGACCAGTGAGCCGTTGAATACACCCGATGCTAAAGAGCAGTGGCGCAATTTCGAAATCATGCGCCCCGGCAGTCGCGAGCCAGCGCAGTTGCTGACACTCGGCAACACGGCGGATAATTCGATTTTCGGTTTTGCGGCCAAGCGCACCTTCGGCGACTTCGCTGTCTATAATCTCTACAACTCCACCGAAGGCACCAAGCCGCTGACACTTGACTTCAAAGCCGCTGGCCTGCCAGCAGGCGTGCCCTGTGCGGTCTTCGACTTCTGGAGTAACGAGGTGATCGCTACTGCCATGGATACTTACACCACTTCACCGTTGGAGCAGCATTCATCCGCTCTGCTGCGCTTTACGCCATTGGATTCGAATCGTCCCATTTTGGTTGGATCGAACCTGCACCTCTCTATCGGTGCGACGGAAATCGATAATGTCCGCGTAACTCCGACTGCGGCATCCGTTGATCTCAGTGATGCCGGTGCGCAGCAAGGCGCATTGACTTTCTACAGTCAGCAGCCGCTTACAGGCGCTGGTTCTGCAAACTGCAAGATCGTCTCAGTCGTCGATCTCGGTGACAATCTGTGGCAGGTCAATGTGACTGGTCGTCAGTGGGGCACCACACAGTCGATTAAATTGAGCGTGAGGCAGTAGTCCGCTGAATTGAAGGACGCTAAAATTGTTTAATTATATTTGCAGATAATGGGATGATGATTGCAGGGCAATGCTCCGTCATTGCCGCACGTAGGTTTCGTCGATCTCGATTTTATGCAGTATTTTACAGTTCAGCGGCAACGACGGCGCGTTGCCCTCCCAAAAAAGCCGAAGCAAGCTTCGGGGGATCAAACCCATCGCAAATGAATAATAAACTGAATCATTTCTCCGCCAGTATCTTGGCGATCGTTGGCCTCATCGCCAGCGCCGCTGCGGTGCATGCGTCCGCAGGTAGTTCTCCTCCTAACAGTTCGAATGGTCCAGACCGACCAAACGTATCCTTATGTTGATCGATGATTTAGGTTGGGCCTATCTGGGAATGTCGGGGAGCACCTTTTATAAACCCCAAATGTCGATGCGCTGTTTGTTGGCTTTAAAAAGATCTCGATACAGCACTTTCTGTAACAGCATGGCGTAGGTCTGGCGCAACGCTTCGGCGGAATTGCCGGACGGCAAGGTCGTATTATTGGACCATAGTCAGCGGTCGTAGCCATCGACTTCGGGCTCCACTTGTTGTGCATCGTAATGCGCGTGCACACGGTGCCAAAATCCGAGTCCCCAGAGTGGGGTCTAAACTGAGGGACAAGTCGTCTTGCCAACGTCTGCTGGATTCGATCCTAATTAAGATTTGTCGGCTTTACCTCGGAGCGCATCTTCATCCTCATTGCTAGTAGCGGGGACGCTATCGCATTTTTAGAAAATTAGACGGAGCGAAGCGTAGCAGGGCATCGCGTCGCGATGGGGTGCAGCCATGAGTTGCAGACAATGGATGACCGCACCGAAAGTGCTGTGTTCTTGGTTGAAACCCAGCGCATGCGCTGCATCGTCAAGTGCACATGATTATTGAATCCCAAGAATTGCCTCCGATCGGCACCAATGCGTTTGCCCTGATTGAACCGTCACGCAAGGAGTGTGTGATTGTCGATGCACCCGCCGAGGCCTACGATTGGGCGATGCAAGTTGCGCAGCAGCATGGCTGCCAGATTGTGGCGCTGATTTTGACACACGGACATTGGGATCATATTTTGGATGGCCACAAATTTGCCGCAGCAGGGATTCCGACTTATGGGCATCTGGCCGACACTGAAATGTTTGCGGCTCCTTCGAAAATGGCGAGCTATGCGATTCCAGGGCTGGAGTTGTTGCCTGTGCCGATTGAGCACTGGATCAAAGCGGGCGATACGCTCGATCTACTGGGCGACCAGTTGGAGATCCGTCACGTGCCCGGCCATTGCCCAGGTAATATCTTAGTCTATGTGGCTAGCGCACAGGCGGCGATCGTTGGCGATGTAATTTTTGCTGGGAGCGTCGGGCGTTACGATTTCCCAGGCGGCGACTTCTCAGTACTCGAGCAATCGATCAAAACACAGGTTTATACGCTGCCGGATGCGACGGTTATCTATCCAGGGCATGGCCCAAATACCTCGGTCGCCCAAGAAAAAGGCGGTAATCCATTTGTGCGCGTATGAGTTCAGCTGACCAGTCGCACCAAGCCTTTATGGCGCATGCGCTTAAATTAGCGCAGCGAGCTTGGGGGCAAACGCACCCGAACCCAATGGTCGGTGCGGTGATCGTCGAGCGGGGGCAGATCGTGGCTGAAGGCTGGCATCATGCGGCGGGGCAACCGCACGCTGAGATCGAAGCACTGCAAGCGCTGGGACGTAAGCCGGCCGAAGGTGCGACGATTTATGTGACTTTAGAGCCTTGCAGCAGCTGCGGTCGTACGGGCGCTTGCACGACTGCGATTATTGAATCGGGCTTACGGAATGTGGTCGTCGGCGCAGTCGATCCGAACCCAGACCATGCCGGACAAGGGCTCGCGCTGTTACGCGCAGCGGGCGTCGATGTGGTCGAAGGGCTGCTGGCGCAGGATTGCACTGATCTGAATTTAATTTTCAACCATTGGATTGTGAGTCATCGTCCGTTGATCGCGGCGAAGATGGCGCTTACATTGGACGGTAAATTTGCGGCGGCTTCGGGGCACTCGCAATGGGTGACGGGGGAGGCGTCACGGGCGGATGTGATGCGTTGGCGGCGCTATTTTCCGGCGATCGCAGTGGGAGCGAATACGGTGCTGCGCGATGACCCGAGCCTGACGAGCCGCATTGGCGAGTCGACCTGGTGTACGCGGCGTTTTGTATTTGATCGGAGTTTGCGCACTGTGCGTGAAACGCGCTGGCCGCAGCTGTATACCGACGCGCACAAGGGGCGCACGACTGTGCTGTGTGGCCCGGCAGCGGATGTTGATCTGCGCGGTCAACTCACTGCTCATGGCGTGAGCGTCTGGGAATTGCCAGAAGTCGATGGGCATTTAGATTGGGAGGCTTTTCGTAAGCGTTGCGCAGAGGAGGAAATCTGCGGCGTGTATGTCGAGACTGGGCCGACGCTGGCCTCCAGTTTACTGGAACGGCAGCTGGTCGATTATGCCTTTATTTATCAAGCGCCGAAGTTTATGAGCGATTGCGCGACACCGGGAATCGGTAGTGCGCGCGATACGCAGTCGATGCGCGACGCGCTGCAGCTCAATCATGTGCGTCACGCAATTTTAGGGGAAGATATTCTCACCCGCGGCAGTTTTTAGTAGTGCTTAGAATAATCAAAAAACTTGGAGGGCAATGCTCCGTCATTGCCATGCGTAGGTTTCGCTCTCTCTGATCGGCGGCAACGACGGAGCGTTGCCCTCCACAAAACTACAGCTTTAAAATTACGAACTACAATTATGACCCAACATTCTCTCATTATCGCCACTGGCAACGCTCACAAGGTCGAAGAATTCGTACTACTACTCAAGGGGCTCGAATTCGAAGTGGTTTCTGCAAAAGCCTGTGGCGGCATGCCAGATGTAGATGAGAACGGTTCGACCTTTGCCGCGAATGCGCAAATCAAAGCCGAGGCGCTGCGCAAGCTGGCGCCTGCAGATGCTTGGGTGATGGCGGACGACTCCGGTCTTGAAGTGGATGCACTCGACGGGGTGCCAGGGATCTATTCTGCACGTTACGCCGGGGTGGACGCGAGCGACCAAGACAATGTAGTGAAACTGCTCGACGCGTTGAAGGATGTGCCGAAGGCCAAGCGCACTGCACGCTTCCGCTGTGTGTTGTGTGTGATCGACCATGATGGCTACATCACGCATTATGATGGATGTTGCGAAGGTCGCATCGATACCGAAGTCCATGGCGACGGCGGCTTCGGTTATGACCCGATCTTTATTCCGAATGGCTATAGTGAAAGCTTCGCGCAACTCGGTGATACGGTGAAGAGCCAGCTCAGCCATCGCGCGAAAGCGGTCGAGTTGATGTGCAGTATCTTGGAAAAATAAATGACAAACGGGATCCTTTTGCTGTGAAGAGAAGTGGGTGTGAATCGAGTATTTTTACTTGAATGACTGCTGGCATAAGCCAGTCGCTACGAATGATAGCTAAGAGCGTAGCGAGCGGGTTTACTCCCGCGATCGAATGGTTCGAGTGCCAGGAATGATTTCTTCACGCTCTCGGTCGCTTTATGCTTTGCAGCTGAGGGTGGGGCGGCGTAGCGTACTGGTATGGAATTTGTTTTTGATTCACCACTTGATATGCACTTGCACCTCCGCGAGGGGGCAATGATGGAGCGCGTGACGCCGCTCAGCGCGGAGCATTTTTCCGGAGCGATCATTATGCCGAATCTGGTGCCGCCAGTTGATAATCTGGAACGCCTGCAGGTGTATCGTGATCAGATCAATGTGGCTAAGGGCGACACGACCTTTGACCCGTTGATGATGTTGTTTTTTCGCAATTACAGTGAGGCCGAGCTAGCCGCCGCGCGTGAACACATCTTTGGCATCAAGCTCTATCCGGCAGGTGCGACCACCAATAGCGAAGCAGGCGTCAAAGAGCTCAGTGCAGTCGAGGGCACGTTCAAGTTAATGGAAGAAATGGGGATTCCGTTGATGATCCACGGCGAGACACATGGCTTCGTGATGGATCGCGAGAAGGAGTTTCTCGCCAGTTATGAGTATCTCGCGCAGAAATTTCCCAAACTGAAGATCACGATGGAGCATATCACGACCCGTGACGCGGTCGAGATGCTGGATCGCTACGAGAATCTATATGCCACGGTCACGCTGCACCACCTAATCATTACACTGAACGATGTGGCGGGCGGCATGTTGCAGCCGCACTTGTTCTGCAAGCCGATCGCGAAGCGTCCGGAGGATCGCGAAGCGTTGTTGGCGGCCGCTTTGCAAGCTCATCCTAAATTGATGTTTGGCAGCGATTCCGCGCCACACCCAATCTCCAAGAAGGAGTGCTGCGGCTGTGCGGCGGGTCTCTTCACCGCGCCGGTTTGTTTGCCGACACTGGTCGAGCTATTTGAGGAGCACGGTGCGTTGGATAATTTGCAGGCATTTGTCAGTGGCAATGCTCAGCGCATTCATGATTTTACGCCGCTATCGAAAACCGTGAAGCTGGAGAAAGTTGGCATGCTTGTGCCAGAAAGCTATGGTGATGTGGTGCCGTATCGTGCCGGCGAGACGATCCCTTGGGCAGTGACTTCGATTCACTAATGCGTGGCCTCCGTCGTCAGACGGGGGAGCATTGGCTAACTCTGACGCACCTCCGTCTTACGACGGAGGCCAGCCTAAGATTGATTCACACAAAAAAACGGCGGACACGTAAAGCGTCCGCCGTTTTATTGTTTAAAATGCTGTCGTTCTGGGGCGTCTACGCGCGGCCCATGTAGGACTTATCAGAGGTGCTGATCTTGAGCACGTCGCCTTCTTTGACGAACAGGGGCACTTGCACGACGAGGCCAGTTTCGAGTGTAGCTGGCTTTTGCACGTTGCTGGCGGTGTCACCTTTAATGCCTTCGGCGGATTCGATGACCTTCATTTCGATCGACGCTGGCAGCTCGATTTGGATCGGCTTGTCGTTGACGTGAAGAATGCTGTATACCTGAGTTTCGACGAGGAACTCCTTTGAGTCTTCGACTAGAGAGGTATCGAGGATAATATCTTCGAAGGTTTCGGGATCCATGAAGTGGTAGCCGTCGCCATCGACGTAACTATACTCAAGCTTCACCATATCGGTGTGCATAATCTCGACGGAGTCCGTGGTGCGGATCTTGGTGTTGGTGCTGGATCCAGAACTCAGGTTGCGCATGGTGACTTGCATGAAGCCAGCCTGGCGGCCTTGTGTGCGATGCTGCACGTCGAGAACCAGGTGCGGAGTGCCTTGGTAGTTGAGGACCTTGCCTTTGCGAACGTCTGTAGGAGATGCCATAAGTATTTGTGGTGTTAGAAAAAAATGATCTTCCAGTGCTTGGCGAGCCTGTCAAGCGATTCGGCAGCGGCGCAAATGGCGGCTACGCGCGGGATATTAATCGGCACTTAACTTTTTAAGCAAATTCGCGCAGCCATCTTCGATTAGGTCGAGCACGTGTTCGAAGCCACGGTCACCGCCGTAATACGGATCAGGTACTTCGGTTTGGCTATGCGCGGTGCAATAGTCACAGAAGAGCTGGACTTTGTGATGCAGTTTACCGGAGGGATCGAGGGCACGTGCATCGATGAGGTTGTCGTTATCCATCGCCAGAATCAGATCGTAAACTTCAAGGTCGCTGGGCTGAAGTTGACGGGAATGGCCGATGATTGGGATATTGCGTGCACGCATGGAGTGCTGCATGCGTTTGTCAGGCGATGAGCCGACGTGAAAGCCGATGGTGCCAGCGGATTCAATCTCGAATTGATCGGCGAGTCCGGCTTGGTCGACTAGATGTTGGAAGACACAGTGAGCTGCGGGAGAGCGGCAAATGTTGCCCATGCAGAGGAAGAGGATTTTGTTCACTGGTGGTGACTGCTGGCGGAGGTTTGTTCGCCGATGTTAATATCTGTGCCGAATTGTGCGATGTGCTCGGCGGCGACGCGTTCGAGGTCTTCATAGTGAATGACGTGGCCGAGTGCGCCTCGGATCTGTCGTGAACTTTTCATACTCTTGGTGAGTGCGATCAGTTTGGGGCGCATCCACCGAAGATCAGTGTGCTTTTGTTGACGAAAGGGACGGGCCATTAGCCTGCGCGTATAGTCGAGAATGGTTTGCCAGCGCTCGGCGACGGTAGGGGGTTCAGGCACCACGCCGTGCTCGAGGTAATGCTTAATGTCGCGAAAGATCCACGGG
>Ga0208544_10000510_pt1 | contig 30509 bp, 29 predicted proteins | sample DEB08_DNA_9_FD_184526 | JGI IMG/M metagenome (GOLD analysis project Ga0208544, IMG submission 184526) | Aqueous microbial communities from the Delaware River and Bay under freshwater to marine salinity gradient to study organic matter... | ecosystem: Environmental > Aquatic > Marine > Coastal ... | reverse complement strand
GAAATGTACACTTTTCGTCGTGAAACTTTAGTGAACCGCCGTGATACGAGACCCGTACGTCCGGTGGTGTGAGAGGACGAAAGTTAATCGCACCACCAATGGTGGATTAACTTTCTCCTACTCGATTGGCGCTGCTGGCTTTCGGTAGCATTTTGCCGTCATTCTGCTGGTTTTTTCCGCACCCTTTGCCGCAAACTTGTTAATTTTCGTCAAAATACTAAAACAGCGTCATGAAAAATCTATTTGTGCTTTTACTGAGCCTGGTGGCGACGACCACCTGGGGACAAATGCGACAGGCGCCCGACGCCGAGGAGCGTTTTGCCAATACCATCACCGTCGAAGACCTGACCCGTCACCTCACCGTTCTGGCTTCCGACGAAATGGAAGGCCGCGAGACGGGCCAACCCGGTCAGTACCGCGCCGCCCGCTACCTCGAGGAGATCATCAAAGGCTATGGTCTGCCGGCGATTGGCCCCAACGAGAGCTACTCCCAGCCGATTTCCTTCATTTCAGAGCGGTGGAAGAACATCACCCTGCAGATTAATGGTAAAGACCAGCGCCACCTCTGGGATTTTTATGCCTACCCCTCCAAGAACACGGACCGCGGAGAAGTCAGTTGCAGCGAGATCGTCTACCTCGGCTACGGCATCGAAGACCCGGCCTACAACGATTACCAGGGGCAAGACGTGACGGGCAAGACCATTCTGATCCTGGCGGGTGAGCCTGCCGATAAAAAAGGCTTATCCCTGCTGACGGGAACGAAAGAACCGTCGGCCTGGTCGGAAGACGTCGACCAGAAGTTGCGCGCGGCCCACCAGCACGGCGTAGCCACGGTGATCATCCTCGACCCCGACTTTCAGCGCAACCTCAGTGGCGCCCGCAAAATAGCCCTCGACAGCCGGATGCGCATGGGCTTTAGTGAGGAGGCGGCCGAGAATTTCAGCAACAGCATCTTTGTTTCCTCCGAAACCGCCCGGCAAATGCTTGGCGATGGGTTCAGTGAGGTGGTCAAAGCCCGCAAACGCACCGAGCGCAAGGGGCGCCCCCAAGCAGTGACCGTTTCCGTAGATCTCAAACTGACCCAGGAAAAAGAGGTAAAAGAACTGTTGGGCGAAAATATGCTCGGCTACGTGGAAGGCAGTGATCCTGTGCTCAAGCAGGAGTTGGTCGTTGTCACCGCCCACTATGACCACATCGGTAAGCGCGGCAAGGCCATCTTCAATGGTGCCGACGACAATGGTTCGGGTACTTCCACTGTCCTGGAAGTTTGCCAGGCTTTTGCCCTGGCCAAACAAGCGGGTGCCGGACCTCGCCGCAGCATGCTGTTCATGTTGGTGTCGGGCGAAGAGAAAGGATTGCTGGGCTCCCAGTTTTACGTGGAACATCCGCTCTTCCCCCTGGAAAATACCGTAGCCGATATCAATGTCGATATGGTGGGGCGCATCGACGACAAGCACGCGGGTAACCCCAACTACATCTACGTCATTGGCTCCGATCGCCTGAGTACCGAACTGCACGAAATCAACGAGGCCGCCAACGCCAAATACACCCAGCTGGAGTTGGATTATACCTACAATGCCGAAGACGATCCCAACCGCTACTACTACCGCTCTGACCACTACAACTTCGCTGAGCGTGGTATCCCGGCGGTCTTCTTTTTCAACGGTACCCACGAAGACTACCACCAGGCCACCGACACCATCGACAAGATCAATTTCGAAAAAATGGCAGCTATCGGTAAATTGGTCTTCCACACGGCCTGGCAACTCGCCAACCAGGACAAACGCATTGAGGTGGATGTGAAGCCTTAGGGTTCGGCGAATAATAAGGCAGTGTAAAAGGGTAATCCTAAAGTCGCCTGAAATTTATTTCAGGCAAATAATTGATCCCTTTCGAGCAGAATGCCGACCACCAGTCGTGCCACAAAGGAAATTTGGATGAGCCCGTCTACAAACTATTGGGGAGGAACTGGATAGGTGACTAAGACGGAGCGTTTGCAAATGCCATTTTTCCTTCGTAACTTGCGTAGGCTAATAATAAATTTAGGCTAGTCTAAATAAAAACACTCATGCCAGAACTGCTGTCCCAGGCGGAAGAAAATTACCTCAAAGCCATTTACAAGGTCAGTCGTCGCGACGGGACGCCGGTGAGCAACAACGCGATTTCCGTCGAGATGCAAACTTCGGCGGCTTCGGTGACGGACATGATCAACCGGCTGTCGCAGAAAGGCCTGCTCAATTACCAAAAGCGGCGGGGAGTGAGCCTGACCGAAGAGGGGTACGCCACGGCTACCCACCTGGTGCGCAAACACCGCCTTTGGGAAACCTTTCTGGTAGATAAATTGCAATTCAGTTGGGACGAAGTCCACGAACTGGCCGAGCAGTTGGAGCACATCCAATCGCGGGAGCTGGTCAATCGGTTGGACGAGTACCTCGGTTTTCCCCGGTACGACCCCCACGGCGACCCCATCCCCGACGCGGAGGGCCTGATGGCCGAACGCCAACAAGTCGCACTGAGTCAATTGCCCGTTGGGCAGTTGGCGGTCGTGGTGGGGGTGAAAGACCATACGACCCCTTTTTTGCAGTATCTCGAGCGCACGGGGCTCCTGTTGGGGGTTCAATTGCGGGTGTCGGAACGACTGGACTACGACAATTCCCTACAACTGGTACTGGACCAGGGTACTACTTTACTGGTTTCCCAGAAGGTAGGACAAAACTTATTTGTGCAACTGAAATAACTTCCTATGCGGTCTTTTCTGCTTTCTTTTTGCTTCCTCTTCACGGTGGCCACTATGTGGAGCCAAGCCCCCGCCCGCCCGAAAGTGGTGGCCTCGGCATCCATGTTTGCCGATATGGCGGCGGTTATCGGTGGGAATCTGATCGAGGTGAAAATGATCGTCCCCATCGGCGGTGACCCCCACATCTACGAGCCCACTCCGGCCGATGCCCAGTTGGTGGCCGGGGCCGATCTGATCCTGCTCAATGGGCTTACCTTTGAAGGGTGGATCACCGAGCTCATCGAAAACTCCGGCTTTCAGGGTAAGCTAGCCACCATCACCCAGGGGCTGGAACCCATCACCAGCGAACACTACGCCAACTCCAGCGATCCCCACGCCTGGATGACGGCCTCGAATGGCCTCATCTACATCCGCAATATTCGCGACGCCCTGGTCACCCTGGCGCCCGAATACGCCGAAGAATTCAACTTCAACTACGAAATCTACCGCCAGCAACTGGCGGATCTGGACACGGAAATTGCCACTATTTTAAACCAAATCCCCCAGCGGAAGCGCATCCTCATTACCTCGCACGATGCTTTCCGCTATTTCGGGCAGCGCTACGGGGTGCGGGTGGAAGCCGTGCTGGGGACCTCCACCGATGCCGACGTCCAAACGTCGGATATCCGCCGCCTGAACCGCATCCTGCAGGAAACGGCGGTACCGGCGGTGTTCATCGAAAGCACCATCAATCCCAAACTCCTGCAGGTGATTGCCAACGACAACAACGTCGTCATCGGCGGTAGCCTCTACGCCGACTCGCTGGGCGACCGGGACAGTCCGGCACCGACCTACCTGAAAATGCTCCGCCACAATGCCACCACCATCGCCGAAGGCCTGGCCCTCAACCGGTCGGAGGTAGCCGCTGTCGCCGAGCCCGCCCGCCCGCAACAGTACTGGTTGTTCGGCATCATCGTGGCCATTATGGGGGGGAGTTTCGCTTTTATGGTCTACAAACTCAATCCCTCCGTATGAATACCACACCAGCCGTCATCACCATCGAGGATCTCTCCGTTTCCTACGAACGCAAACGGGTGCTCAGCAATGTCTATCTGCGGGTACAGACGGGCCACGTATACGGGGTACTCGGTCCTAACGGGGCGGGAAAGTCCACCCTCTTCAAGGCTATTCTTGGTCTGGTGGAGGTAGCCAATGGCGAGATTTTCGTCAACGGGCTGCCCAGTAGTGCCCAGCGCAAGGAGGTGGTCTACGTGCCCCAGAAGGGCGAAGTAGACTGGACCTTCCCGGCTACCGTCTACGACGTGGTGCTCATGGGCCGCTATCCACACAAGAAGGTGTTCAGTCGCCTGAATGCTGCCGACCACGCCAAGGCCAGAGCCGCTATGGAGGAACTGGATATTGTCGCGCTGGAGCACCGCCAGATCGGCGAGTTGTCGGGCGGACAACAGCAGCGGGTATTCCTGGCCCGGGCCCTCTGCCAGGAAGCCGATATCTTTTTACTCGACGAACCCTTCGTGGGGGTGGATGTCACGACGGAAGATAAAATTGTGACGGTACTCAAAAACCTGGCGGCTGCCGGCAAAACCCTGCTGGTGGTTCACCACGATCTCTCCACGGTGACGGCCTACTTCGACCAGGTCGTCCTCCTCAACCAGCGGGTCATTGCCTACGGGCCTACCGACGTGGTTTTTACGGAAGAAAATATCGCGAAAGCCTACAGCGGTCAGCTGCCGATCCTGCACCAAATGGGTATGCTGGATGAGTGAGGGTGGGTTTATTAGTTATTAAGATGGGTCTGCTGCCAACATTTTTTCAACTTCAATTTTCATATTGATCAACTTGTTTTCAATGGCATTCCACACCATGTCGGTACTTATTTTATAATAATCATGAACCAGTATATGCCGAAAGGCGATTACTTTTCGGCTACCGCTTCCGCTTCTTTTTCTTGCTGGGGTCCCAACTCTTGCGCCGCCCTACCTTCGAGCGGTTCCGGTGTTCGGTCAGCTCGCGGCGGGTCATTTTTACTTTGGTATTTTTCTTTTTCTTCTCGTGAAAGGCGCCGGGCACGGTGGTATCCAACTTCACCTGGACGTTGGCGACGCGCAATTCGGGCATTTCCTCCACGATCAATTCCTCCGACACGTATACTTCTTCCGGGAAGGGCAGCTGCTCCAACCGGTACTGCATCAGTTCTTCGGCAGCTTCCAGGAAGGGCAATTCTTCTTCGGTGGTGAAGGTGATCGACGTTCCGGTTTTGTCGGCACGGCCGGTACGGCCGATGCGGTGGATGTAGTTTTCCGGCAGGTCCGGGGTATCGATATTGATGACGTGGGACACTTCCGTGAGGTCCAGGCCGCGAGACACCAGGTCGGTAGCGATGAGTACGCGGTGTTCACTTTCCTGGAATTTGCGGAGGCTTTCGAAGCGGTAATTCTGGCTTTTGTTGCCGTGGATGACGCTGATCTCGTCGGGGAAATCGGCGGTAATCTGCTCGAAGACGACATCGGCCAGGCGCTTGCTGGGGGCGAAGACCAGGGTGCGGTGGTAGGTCTCGCGATCCTGGAGCAGGTGGCGCAGCAGGTTGATTTTGGTGTTGAAATTCTGTACCCGGTACCCCAGCTGGGTGATGTTTTCCAGGGGTGTACCCGTAGCGGCAGCCTCAATGGTGGTCGGGAAGTTGAACGTTTTATCGATCACGGCTTCCACCTCTGGCGTCATCGTGGCCGAAAAGAGCAGGTTTTGCCGCTTTTCGGGCAAGAGGGTGATGATGTTGTTCAGTTGGGTACGGAAGCCCAGTTCCAGCATCTCGTCCACTTCGTCGATGATGAGGTGTTTGAGGGCTTTGAACTTCAGCGGGCCGTGCAGCGCCAGATCGAGGATACGCCCCGGGGTGCCAACCAGCACGTCGAGCCCCGACTCGACCACGGCTTTGTGTACCCGCATGTTGACGCCACCGTATACGCCCGCCACTACGACGTTCATGTGGGTGGTCAGTTTCTCCACTTCCTCCACAATTTGTACCACGAGTTCCCGGGTGGGAACCACGATCAACGTTTGCGGAAAGCGGTGCTTCTGGAACTTCCACAAGCGCAGCACTGGCAGCAGGAAGGCCAGGGTTTTACCCGTGCCGGTCTGGGCAATGCCAACCACGTCGCTGCCCGCCATGATGACGGAAAAGGCCCGCTCCTGAATGGGGGTGGGGGTCTGGAGCCCCATCTCGTGGAGGGCATCCAGCAGTTGTGTGGAAAGGTTTAATTCGGAAAAATCCATAGCGGTCTTGCGTAAATTTGGTGCAAAATTACGCTATTTTTCGCGGATTATGGCGGAATGATCAATAACGCTTTTTTCTGCCTATGCTCCCATCACCACCACCACCTTCCCGTTGGCCCGATTGTCTTCCATGTACTGATGGGCCGCGGCCATTTCGTCCAGGTTAAATTGCCGGTCAATGTTGAGCTGGATCTTTCCGGCAGCCACGCCATCGATGAAGTCCTGCAGCATGGTGGCGGTGAGGTTGCTGGCTTCGCCCATGTACACGGTAAGCCGGCCCAGCGACGGAATATCCCCCATGGGGGTAAAGGGCATGGTCCATTCGTTGCCCAGAATGCCGGTCATGCAGACCATCCCCTTGGGGCGGATGCAGCGCAGCGAATCGACCAGGGTTTTGGTGCCCACGAGTTCCAGTACTTTGTCGACACCGCCCGGAAAAATTTCCCGCAGCTGGGGACTCACGCGGCCATTGTCGATGAGGACCTGGTCGGCGCCGTTGTCGAGCAGTGCTTGCTGCCGGTCGGGATTGCGGGTGGTAGCTACCACCGTCAGACCCTGGTATTTTGCCAGTTGTGCGGCAAGCATGCCGATGGAGGAGGTGCCTCCCCGGATCAGGAGTGTTTCCCCGGCCTGGACCTCCAGGGCGGTATTCAAGGAACCGGAAACGGTCTGGAACATTTCGGGGATGGCGCCGAGGGTAACCCAGGGCAAATCACTGGTAAAGGGGAAGACAATGGCTTGGGGAACCAGCACGTATTCGGCATAACCGCCGTCGAAATTCCGACCCATCCCCCCCATCAGGGCGGCTACTTGCTGCCCCTGCTGATAGGTGCCCGAAGGGTCGGCAGCTACGGTTCCCACACACTCGATGCCCTGGATGCGGGGGAAGGTTACGCCGGGGGAATCGCCGCGCCGGGTAAACAATTCCGAGCGGTTCAGCCCGCAGGCGCGAACCTGAATCAAAACCCATCCGGGTTTAGCTTCGGGGGTGGGGCGATCCATTAGGGTGATCTCGGTTGGGGGCCCTGGTCGGGAAGTTACAGCTGCTTTCATCGAGGTAAGTTAAGGCCTTGCAGTGGATTTTCCAAAGCAAGGCCTTCAGCAGGCCGCTTTGACCGGCCAGCGGCTAGTCCAGGATCAGCTTTTCCGACGCCGTATACTTGCCATTTAAGACCAGAGTCAGCACGCCCAAACCAGGCAGGTGGGTCGGCAGCGGCAAGTTCAGTTGCTGATCGCCGGCGGGCAAATTTTTACGGGTTTCCTGGAGGATCAGGCGGCCACTGGTGTCGATGAGGTAGATGTCGAGGTCGCCGGGCTCCGGGAGGAAGGCCGTTGCCGTCAGGGTTTTGCCCCGCCCCGGGTTGGGCACCACGGTAAACGCAAAATTGTGGTAGCCACCAGGAACGCTGGTGTGGGTGCCCGTCGTTGAATTTTTAACCAGGTAGACTTTAAAAACGGTGGTGGCCGCCGAGGTAATCCCCGTATTGTTGACCGAAAAGGGATTGGCCGTGGGCGTGCTGATGCCGCCGACAATGTAGCCAACCAGAAAAGAATCTGCCTCGACGGCTGCCAGGTCGATGATGCCGGGGGCACTTTGGGGAAGATCTTCGTTGATCATCAGCTCCGCACCGGCACCCAGGTAGCCCGGCATTTCCAGCGAAAAGGGTACTTCTTCGAGCGTACCGTCACTGGACCGGCTTACCCGGCTGATGGTTTTCACAAAAGGAACATTGTCATCTTGCACCAGGTTTCCGGCCTGGTAGTAATACTGGCTGATGCCGCCGAAGAAGAGGTTGTGCATGCTATTGGCGGCTTCGTCATAGAGAGGGAGGTGAGCAGCGTGGTAATTGCACAGGTACTGGTTGAAACTGCTCACCGGTTGGTGTCCGGCAGCCGTAATATCGACGGGGTAGAGGAAGGGTAGGTCCTGGTTGATTTGAAAAACCCCCGAAAAAATAGTGTAGCCCAGGTTCCCGTCGGGGTAGATCTGCGGCAGCAGGTTGTAGTCTCGCCGGTGCAGGTGTGCGGGATCGGAAATGACGGTATAGTTGGTAAAACCCAGGTTGCCATTGGTTGCCGTCAGGGTAAACTTGCGGATGGCATCGGTGTAGGTCTGCGTGAAGGTAGGATGATTCATGGGGTTGTACCGCCCGTCGAAGCGGTGGCCGCCGACGAGGTAAAATTCGTCGCCGATCTTACCCAGATAACCGCCCGTGACGGCAAATTTGTCATCGGTTAATTGTTGAAAATTTCCCGCAATGGGTTCGCTATTGATGATGTCGGCTATCAATCCGGGTACATCCACCACCGTCAGGTAAGGAAAAGTAAGGTGGTCTCCGGCAGAACTGCTGTAGGCATAGCCACCCACGAGCAGGAGTTGGTCACCCTCCTGGTAGAACTGCATATTGGTGGCTTGCAATTGTTCCTGTAGCCCCACGGCGAGTGCGGTGAGATCAGCTGTCCAGACGGTATTGGTTTGCGGATCAACGACCTGGATAGCCGTGTTGTTCTGTGCCGCCGGGAAGGCATTGAAGGGTTGCCGGGCGTGGATACCGTCTAGTCGGCCCCCAATGAGGAGCCACCGCCCCTCGTGTTGCGCGTGGGCGAAGGAGTGGATGCCATCCAACCCTTCAATGGGAAAAGGCGCTAAATGGATGCCGTAGGGGAAGGTGGTTTGTGCACCTAAAAGGGCAACGGCGCATAGTGTGGCAGCCAACAGGGTAGTTCGGAGAAGGATCATAATAAGGTGATTTGGTATGGGAGAGGAATGGGTCAGGGTTAACGCGCGAAAAAAAGCACCAACCGGAGTTGGTGCTTTTCAAAATAATATTAACAAAAACCCTAAATTATCTTTTAACCCTGTGTTTGCAGGGTCAGAAAGTACATCTCGTTCAGGGAACCCGCATTGTACGCTTCGGGGATGCCGTTGGCTTGCAAAAACAAGGTGGCCTGCCGGCTGCGTCCGCCACTGTAGCAGTAGAGCAGGATGGGTTTGCCCATCTCCTCAAACTCGGCCAGTCGTGCGGGGATGGATCCCAGAGGGACATTCAGCGCACCCTCAATGTGGCCGCTGTGAAATTCGGAAGGTTCGCGTACGTCTACGATCGTGGTATGGGGTTGTTGGATGGCTTCTTTTAGATTCATTGGTATGGTTGGTTGGTGGTGAACGTGTTTTTTGTTTACAATACAAAGGTGCAGGCTCGTAGATTGGCGATCAGTGATTTGGGTCACAACGCGGCTTTTTTTTGGGGAAAAGTGTAAATGGGGAAAAGTGTAAAAGAATTCCAGACCGGCAACTTTTACACCTACCCCACTTTTACACCTAAGTATTTGGACAATAATAAATTCACATTTTTCAACTCAAATGATTAGCTCAAAAACACTCATTATCAATCGTTTATTTCTTCGCTAATAATTTGAGAATGTGAATTTATTATTGTCCTGGCACTTCCGACTTTGCTTAAAGCTCCGTCAGCTGGTCCACGTGTTCCGTCCGTTTCAGGCTGGTCTTGGCCAGTGCGGCATAGCCCCCTTTGATGTTGACCAACTGCTGGAATCCACGGGCCTTCAGGATCGAGGCGGCAATTACCGAGCGGTAACCACCGGCACAGTGCAGGTAGTAAGGGGTATTGCGCTCGAGCTGGTTCATATTCCGGTTGATGAAGTCGAGGGGGAAGTTGACCGCACCCACCAGGTGTTCGGTGTTGTATTCGCTGGCCCGGCGTACATCCAGTAAGTGAATAGCCTTTGCGGGGTACCGTTTCGCAAATTCCGCAGCAGTACATTCTTCCAGGGTATCTACCGCTTCGCCGGCGGCAGCCCAGGCGGCAAAACCGCCAGCGAGGTAACCAATGGAATTGTCGTAGCCCACGCGGGCCAGGCGGGTCACTACTTCTTCCTCCCGGCCAGGGTCGGCGACGAAGAGGATCGGTTGCTTTAAATCCACGATCAAGGCACCTACCCACATGGCGAAACTATCGTCGATACCGATGAAGATGGATCCAGGAATGAACCCTTGCGCAAAAACATCCTGCTTCCGGGTGTCGATGACCAGCGCTTTTTCCGCTTCCCAGGCGGCCTTGAAGGCCCGGACACTGAGCGGCTGGGTACCGCGCTCGCGCACCTCGTCGAGGCTTTCGTAGCCCATTTTATTCATGATCGCATTTTTGGGAAAATACTGGGGCGGCTCCACCAGCCCGGTCGTCACTTCCTTGACGAATTCGGCTTTGGTCATGTCCGCCCGCAGGGCGTAGTTGGCTTTTTTCTGGTCGCCGAGGTAATCCCAGGTGTCCTTGCTCATCTTCTTACCGCAGGCCGAGCCGGCACCGTGACCGGGGTAGACGATCACCTCGTCGCTCAGGGGCATAATGCGGTTGCGCAGGCTGTCGAAGAGTAGGCCAGCGAGGTCTTCGCGGGTGAGTTCACCCTGTTTGATCGCCAGATCGGGTCGGCCCACATCGCCGAGGAAGAGGGTGTCGCCGGTGAAGATGGCTACTTCTTTGCCCTGCTCGTCGCGCAACAGGTAGGTGGTGCTCTCCAGGGTATGCCCAGGGGTGTGCAGCACCTGGATGGTAACGGCTCCCACGTGTAGAATCTCATTGTCCTCAGCTACGTGAGCCGCGAAATTGGGCTGGGCCGTAGGGCCGTAAACTATGGTAGCGCCCGTTTTACGCGCCAGGTCGAGGTGACCCGAAACGAAGTCGGCGTGGAAGTGGGTTTCCAACACGTATTTGATCTTTGCGCCGGCGGCTTTGGCCCGCTCAAGATAAGGTTCGGTTTCCCGTAAGGGGTCAATGATGACGGCTTCGCCCTGGCTTTCGATGTAGTAAGCGGCTTCGGCCAAACAGCCGGTATAAATTTGTTCAACTTTCATGGTAAGGGTATTGATCCGTTAAAACATTTGCTGATTACTTTGCAAAGATAAGGGCTACCCAGGGCTGAAAGCTGTGAGCCAGATCACAGGGGATGGTGATATTTCTCAGTGGCTTGAAGGGGGAGGTGGCTCGAAATCGGAGGTCGGAGGTGGGAAGTCGGAAATTTTAGACGGTGTAAAGGTAGAATTGTAAAGGTGTAAACGGGGAAAGGTGTAAAAGTAGGCCAGCACAGCGTCCGGCGTATCCACTCGAAATCGGAGGTGGGAAGTGGGATGCAATCCGCGACAATCCTAGGCTAGCCTAATTTGACCGCGCTGCGGTCGTTTTTCAAGACCTCAGCGTTGTGGATACCTACCGCTGGGACTGCCCTACCCAAAGGAATAACGTCAAATCAATGGGGATTAGATAGATTTATAGCGCACAGCCCTCATTTATCCGGTCCGTGCGAATCAGCACCCGTTCGCCCAGTACACTTCAATCTCGTGGTGGGGTAGCGAAACATCCTGATCTTCGGTCATGATGAGGATGCGGTCACCTTTTTCAAGGTTTTTCCGGAGGTCTTCCAGCTTTACTTCCTGGAAAAGTTCTGCCGAGTACATCCAAATGGTGTTGGTGCGCTGGTTTCGGATGGCTACGCGGAAGCTGATGTTTTTCACGGGGGTGGCACCTTCGTCTGCGAAGCTGACCGTGGCTACCGTCAGGGTTCCTTTGCTGACGCCCACCAGTTTGCATTCCCCCTGAGGCGAATACGCATTGACCAATACCTTGCCATTGAATAAGATGGCGGCGCAGTTTTGGAACGTGGGGGGTGGTGGGGAGTAGAAGAAGATGCTGCCCAGCCTTTGCGCGCTGGCGGTAAGGGAAAAGGCAATAAGGAGCAGGCTGATGGATAATAATTTCACGGATGGCATACGTACATTTTTGTCAGGTTAGTTAAAATCAACTGTCTGTACAAAAATAGGAGGCTGCTGCCGGTGCCGCTATTTAGCTGGGTAAAACAATGTAAACGAATTGTAAAAGGATATTAGAATAGGGCAAAGGGTCGTAAATTGCCACTATGAAACAAGTGATACGCATCCTTTTCTGCCTGGTGCTGGGTGCCGGGAACTGTTACGCCACCACGCCTGCACCGGATCCATCCTTTTCCGACCGGGTCAACCTGGCCTTGCGGCAAGTTGGGCACCAATTGCTCCAGCTGGCTTGTGATGAGCGCTCGACCGTGCCGCCCGTGCAGCTGACGGGCGCTGATGAATTCACCCTGCAGCTGGCGCAGCCTTTCAACTATGACACCCTGCCCCAATTGCTCAGCGAGGCTTTTCTTTCCTTTAACATCCAGCGGGATTACCTGGTGGGGGTCCGGCGTTGCGTGGACAATACGTTGATCCTCGGCTACAACCTGGCTGCTTTTAAACGGGGAGAGGTGGCCTGCGGTGGCCGGGAGCAAGTGGCGGAATGCAGCAACATCGTGCTCACTTTTGTGGCGCCAGCCAGTCCGCCAGCCCATCTTCCTGCCAGCAGTATGCTGCGGTTATTCGTTCCCTTGCTGGTACTTGTGGCCCTGGTACTGGCGGGGTTGGGCTGGCGGGGTAAACGCCGGCCAACTACCGGTGCAGCTCCTGCGGCCGATACCCTGCCGCTGGGTCATTTCAGTTTCGACTACCAAAACCAAATCCTCGAGCTAGACAACCAGCAGCAGACGCTGACCTTCCGGGAAAATAAATTATTGCATTATCTGGTCCGTCATGCCAACCAGGTGATTCCGCGGGATACGCTGATTGCGGCCGTTTGGGGTGACGAAGGTGTGATCGTCGGGCGCAGCCTGGATGTATTTGTTTCGCGGCTGAGGAAGCGGCTGCTGGCCGACCCTGCGGTAGGGATCAAAAGCATCCACGGGGTAGGGTACCGGCTCGAGGTGAGCAGCTGAACGGTTGAGCTGCCGTGGCACAGCTTCCGATAAGGGGAGCAATAAAAAAAGCCAGCCCGCAGGTGCCAGCAAGGGTGCAGGCAAAAACGGGCTGGCTGGTTTGCTGGCCGTAGCGCTCGGAGAGCGACTTACTGCAAGCGGATCTCGTCTTCGTTCTCGTCGAAGAAGCGGTAGGTGTTGAGGCCGTAGTCCTTGTCTTCGACGATCTTCACCCAGCGGTGGTGTTCGCGCCACCACTGCACCTGGCGACTCTTGAGGAAGCCTTTGCGCAGGTAGGCCCGCACGAACGGATGCACCCGGAGGATGATCTTGTCTTGGGGCCGTGACTGGAGGATGAAGGTCAGGTCTCTTTCGATATCGTCCTCGAGGAGGATGGTAGGGTTTACTTTTCCGGAACCGTTACAGGCGGGGCACACTTCGGCGGTATTGATCTTCACCTCGGGGCGTACCCGTTGGCGGGTGATCTGCATGAGGCCGAACTTGCTCAGTGCCAGAATGGTGTGCTGGGCGCGGTCGTTCTTCATGTGCCTGCGCATGGCCGAGAGCAGATCCTTGCGGTGGTCGGCGTTGCGCATGTCGATGAAGTCGATGACGATCAGGCCGCCGATGTCGCGCAGGCGCAACTGGCGGGCCACCTCTTCGGCAGCTTCCATATTGACCTTCATGACGGCTTCGGTCTGGTTGGTGTCGCGCATCTTGTGTCCGCTGTTGACATCCACCACGTGCATGGCCTCGGTATGTTCGATCACGATGTAGGCGCCGCTGCTCATGGTAGCCGTCTTGCCGAACGACGATTTGATTTGTTTGGTCACATCGAAGGCGTCAAAGATGGATTTACTGGATCGGTGTTGCTGAACAATCTTCACCTGCTCGGGGGCAATACCACCGATGAAGGTTTTGATGTTATTGTAGAGTTCTTTGTCGTTGACGATGATCCGGTTGAACGAATCCGTCAGCAGATCGCGGAGGATGGAGGTGGTTTTATCCAGCTCGCTGAGCAGTTTTTGGGGTGGTTTCACCCCTTTCAGTTGTTTCTGGATGCCTTCCCATTTTTCCATGAGCATGGTCATCTCTTCGTGCAGGTCGGCCACTTTCTTGCCTTCGGCCGCGGTGCGCACAATAACGCCAAAATTCTTGGGTCGGATACTGTCGACCAAGAGGTGGAGGCGTTTGCGTTCTTCGGCACTACCGATCTTTTTGGAGACGGCAATAACTTCGGCAAAAGGGGAAATGACCAGGTAACGGCCAGGGATGTTGATCTCACAACTCAGGCGTGGACCTTTGGTGGAGATGGGTTCCTTAAGGATCTGTACCAACACGTGCTGCTTCTTATCGAGAACCTGATCGATTTTTCCGGTCTTGATGATCTCGGATTCGAACTTGAAATTCTCCAGGCGGTGGGTGTTGATGCTCCCGTTGATGGAACCATCCGTGTATTTCATCAGGGACTTCAGCTTAGGGCCGAGGTCGGTATAATGCAAAAATGCATCTTTCTTGTGGCCAATATCCACAAAAGCGGCGTTCAAACCGGGCATTAAGCGCCGGACTTGGCCGATAAAAATGTCTCCTACCGAAAAGTTTTCATTGGTTTTTTGGTGGTGTAATTCTACCAATTTTCCATTTTCCAACAAAGCGATGTCCACGTCGGTGGGAGAGGAATTGATAATCAGTTCCTTTTCCAAACTTGTTTGTTTTGGTCTACTTCAAACAACACACCTGCACACACAAGGGTAAGTGGATCAGGAACGGGCAGCGAACAACCGCGGGCGGTTGTCAAATTCTTGAAGGTATCACGTGATACCTGTATCCAGGGATCGGGCATAATTATCCGACCGGGCCCTACCAGAATAGAGCTTATTTTTTTGCTGTTGTCCTGACGTCATTTTTTTGGAGCGCGGTTCGTCGAGGACAGCATTGGGTGCTGCTGGTTCTTGGTGTGGGCTTTCCGCCTGGCAACCCGTTGGTTGCCTCTGGGGTTGGAAAGCTATCCGTTTCTTGTTGTGTACAAACCAAGGGTTGACCGATGTTATAAACAGCACAGCCGACCCCTTACGTGAAAGGGTCGGCAAATATGCTGTTAAGTGAACATTCGTACCAAAAAACAGGCTTGCATAGCTGCCGCAGCAGCGCAAGGCGTGTTCCCTTTAAAGTAGAGAATGTTACTATTTGTTCTTCTTCTTGTGACGATTCTTGCGTAAGCGTTTTTTCCGCTTATGGGTCGCAATCTTATGTCTTTTTCGCTTCTTTCCGCAAGGCATAAATTAACGTTTTGAGGTAAAATAATTAGTTTATTGTTCAGCGCGACACCGCTGCTCATAGGCCGAAGCCTGAGCTTGGTTTCCCGCCCCTGCGTAGGCTTGCGCCAGCAGGCAAATGGTATTCATGTTGTTGGCTTCCAGCTGCAAGGCCTGTTCCAGGCGCTGCACTGCTCTTTCGTACTGTCCGGTGCGAATAGCCAGGCGAGCCAGCGAATTCAGCACCAACGTACTCGTTGGGAAAGCCTGTTCCAACTCTCTTAACATCAGAACCCCCTTCATGGGTTCATTCGCCGGGGGCATTTCCGTGTAAGTGAGTGCCAGGTTGACCTGGTTCCTGACGTTGTCGGGATCCAGGGAAATGGCGTTTTCAAAAGCACGGATGGCCCGTTGGTTACAGAAAGTCTTTACTTTCTGGTCTTCGGATTTCTGTACGCAAATAGCGTAAGTCGTGCCGGCGATGGACCACGTTTGCTCTGAGGGTTGCAATTCGGCAATTTCCTGGGCGTAATGCCCGGCAATCGCCGGTTGGTTATTTTCGTACCAGCGGCCCGAAAGCTGCTTGAGGAGTTCTATCTTTACAGAATCCTCCGTTGCCTTGGCCAACGCTTGCTGGATCGCCTGAACAGTGCTCATTTGATCCGGCGGCATGTTGTCGTGCGCAGCGCGGATGAGTAAATTGACATCCGTCACTTCGGCCTCCAGGGCCCGGGTTTTTTCTACTTGTCCTTGCCCCGGTGGTTTGGTTTCACAACCAAAATAGAGTATCAGAAACAGGCCTAACACACTACCGACCACAAGATACTGCATTTTGGTCATAATCAAGGGCTTAATCCTCGTCCTCTTCGGAAGGCAGTTCGGAAACGTTTTCTTTCACCTGCTCCACAAAAATCTTCGCAGGCTTGAAGGCAGGGATAAAATGCTCAGGAATAACGATGGCCTTGTTTTCTTTGATGTGTCGCCCAACTTTTTGGGCCCGCTTCTTGATCACAAACGACCCGAAGCCCCGGATATACACGTTCTCTCCGTCAGCCAACGCTCCTTTTACTTCCTTGAAAAAGGATTCGAGGGCAACCAGTACATCTACTTTCTGTACACCCGTCTTGTCAGCTATAGCTGCTACCAGATCAGCTTTTCTCATCGTTATTTGCTGGTTTATAATAAGTTACACTAAATCTTGCCCTTTCGGCAAAAGAGACGCAAATCTCGCTAAATTTTGGAGCTTTCGAAAGGAATGGCGCAATATTTTTCACTAATACCCTATTAATTCGCCAATTAGGAACTGGCTTCGTGCTTGATAACCGGAATTATGCTCGGGTATTCCTCCTTATTTCCCCGCAAACCGTGCCCGATCTGGTAGCCGTACAGAATATATGGTGTGTCCAAAAAAAAATGTCTTTCTCCGAAAAGAAGGCTTTGGGCCCTGGTCCAGGCCTGTGATTGAGAGATTTTTGGGTGGATTTCCGCCGGGGTCAATTCTTAGACCTATATTTGTCACCCCATATACAGCAAAAAAAAATACGGTATGCTATTATCGATGACGGGTTACGGCAGGGCAGTAAAAACCTGGCGCGACAAGACTTTTATGGTGGAGATGCGCTCACTCAACAGCAAGTATAGCGACCTGCGCCTGAAGTGTCCGCCCACCCTGCGCGAAAAGGAAACGGAACTCCGCAAAATGGTCAATGATTTTGCCCAACGCGGTAAGCTCGAAATGTCGATTGACATTACTTCCCTGGAAGCCGGCAACCAGTTTGGCCTCAATGTGCCGCTGTTCAAGCGGTACTTCCACGCACTTTCCGAACTGGCGACGGAATTCGACTACCAGGACCAGACCCTCATGAGCGCCATCCTCCGCCTGCCCAACGTGGCTGCCGCCTCGGAAGGAGATATGAGCGACGAAGAATGGCAGGTGCTCCGTTCGACCGTGCTGGAAGCCCTGCAGAAGTTTGACGCCTTCCGCGAACAGGAAGGAAAAGCTACCGCCCAGGATCTCGCCGCCCGCGTCCATAATATTACCACCCTGCTCGAGCAGGTAAGGCCCCACGAAAACGACCGGGTGACGGCCATTCGCGACCGCCTCTACCGCAGCCTCGACGACAATATGGGCAAGGAACGCATTGATGAAAGTCGCTACGAACAAGAGGTGCTCTTCTACCTGGAAAAGCTCGATATCAACGAGGAGAAAATGCGCCTCGCCCAACACTGCCAGTACTTTCTGGAGGTGCTGCACAACAAAGACAAAGCCAGTGGCCGCAAGCTGAATTTCATCAGCCAGGAACTGGGCCGCGAGATCAATACCCTCGGCGCCAAAGCCTATTCTTCCGATATCCAGCGGCTGGTGGTGGAGATGAAGGACGAGTTGGAAAAAATTAAAGAACAAATGGCCAATATCGTCTGATACTATGTCGAAAATGTTGATATTTACTGCACCTTCCGGCGCAGGAAAAACGACCATTGTCCGACACCTGCTCCGCACGTTTCCGGAGTTGGCGTTTTCGGTTTCAGCTACTACGCGCCCCCGTCGGCCTTACGAACGCGACGGTTACGACTACTACTTCATTAGCCCTGCGGAATTTCAGGACAAGGTGGCTGCTGGCGATTTTGTGGAATGGGAGGAGGTATACGAAGGACTCTACTACGGGACCCTACACAGTGAGATTGATCGCCTTTGGGCGGCAGGCAAACACGTCATCTTCGACATCGAGGTGAAAGGTGCCCGCAACCTGAAGAATGCCTACCCGGCGGAATCGCTGGTGGTGTTTGTGAAACCGCCCAGCCCCGAAATCCTGTTCGAACGCCTGCGTGCCCGGCAGACAGAAGACGAAGAGAGCCTGGCCAAGCGTATTGCCCGTGCCGCAGTAGAACTGACGTACGAGCAAAGTTTTGATCGGGTACTGCTCAACGATGACCTGGCGCAGGCCCTGGCCGAGGCTGAGGCCATCACCCGGGATTTTCTCAATTTGTAATTTAAGACCGATCTGCCTTTATGGAAACTTTCATCACCAAGGGTATCCGCATCAGTGTCCAGGCCCAGTACCAGGCCGCTTACTCCAAGCCAACGGAGAACCAGTATGTGTTTTCCTACCACATCGTTATCGAAAACCAGAGCGAACACACCATTCAGGTGCTGCGCCGCCACTGGATCATCACCAATAGCATGGGCCTCACCCGCGAGGTGGAAGGCGAAGGCATCATTGGGCAACAACCCATCCTGGAGCCCGGCGACGTACACGCCTACGACTCCTGGTGCCCCCTGTCGAGCCCCATCGGCTTTATGGCGGGTACTTACCTCCTGGAACGCACGGTTGACGGGGAACAGTTTGAGGCTCAGATCCCCCGCTTCCGCCTGGAATCGCCGGTGGTGTTGAATTGAGCCACTCCGGGGCTTCGCCCAACCGGACCTATTGATCCGGAAAGATTCTTTTCGCAGGCCAGGCCGTCTTTTTCGCGCGAAAAACCGGACTAAACCCTATCTTGCCCATAAAATGCCTCCATTTAAACTCGCTTCCCTTATTGGTATCTTGTTAAAGCTCATCGCCTTCGTGGCCGTGGTGGTTATTATTTTACTGGCCATTGGTGTCGAATATTTCGCCATCACCCAAACCATCTCTGACCTTGCCAAAATTGCTGGCGGCGATATTGGAGGCGACGACATCCTCAAAAAAGTCCTCAAATCGCTGGATACCGCCCTGTTGGGCGTCATTTTCTTCTCCATCGGAGCGGCCCTTTTCGAACTGTTCGTGCAGGAAATTGATAATTTGCCCGAGTGGCTGATCGTTCGCAATCTCGACGACCTGAAAGGGATGATGGTCAAAATGATTATCGTCGTGGCAGCCATTTCTTTTACCGGAAAAATCATTACCTGGGACGGAGAACCAGAAATCCTCCAGTACGGCGTCGGCCTGGCGGCGGTCATCTTCGGGCTCAGCTATTTCTTGTTGGTCAAGGAACGGAGTAAGGAGGATAAGTAGTTGCTAAACCCGGCGCAATTCACCTTTGCGGAAACCCTGGCCGACCTGAAAGGGATCTACGACCAGTACCAACTTAAGAAAGCCATCCTGCTGGGGCACAGCTTCGGGGGGGGGGGCGCAGCCACGCGTTTTGCCGAAGCCTACCCCAATCGCACGACGTTTTCGCCGACCAGCAAGCCCTGTTCCTGGCTACCCTGAAAAGTTGGCTGCAATAAACTGCCCCCTACGCGCTATGCACTTGCGGGCAGGCCCCTTTGGTCTGCTGCGTTACGTTGAGGCTCTTTCAATTCCGCTTTACTTTGCGTAATTTTGAGGTAGTTAAATCTTGACCACTATGAAGCGTTTGTTACTCCCCTTTTTCTGCTTGTTGGGTGTTTTGGTATGTCCGTCCGGCGTAACTGCCCAAAATCTGCAACTGGACAGCACCCTGCTCACCGCCTCCGACCTGGCCACCGGCCTGCAAATTCCCTGGGAAGTAAAATGGGGTGCCGACGACCACCTCTGGGTCACCGAACGGCGGGGCCGCATCCTGCGCATCGACCCCGCCAATGGCAATACCGTGACGATACTCAACCACGAAAATGCCGTCGAGGGTGGCAACAGCGAATACGGCATGCTGGGCCTGGCCCTGCACCCCGATTTTATCAACGTGCCCGTTGTGTACGTGGTGTACTGCTACCTCTCGGGTGGCATCCGCGAGCGCTTGTCGAGCTTCCGCTGGAACGGCAGCGAACTGGTCAATGAGATGATCCTGTTCGACGAAATCCAGGGCGGCAACATCCACGACGGCTCCCGCCTGCTCATCACCACGGATGAAAAAATTATGATGACCGTCGGCGACCGCGGCAGCAGCGCCCTGGCCCAAAACATGGGTAGCCTCAACGGCAAGATCCTGCGCCTCAACCTCGACGGCAGCATCCCCGACGACAACCCCATTCCGGGCAGTTACATCTACTCCTACGGCCACCGCAACCCGCAGGGCCTGGGCTATGGCCCGCTGGGGCAGATCTACAGTTCGGAGCACGGCGCCCAGCAATCAGACGAGTTCAACCTCATCGAAGCCAACCGCAACTACGGCTGGCCCAACGTGCAGGGGGCCTGCAATACGACCAGCGAAATGGCTTTCTGCGCAGACAACAACGTGCGCGAGCCCCTCGATGAGTACAGCCCCTGCGCTGCCGTCAATGACATCATCTACTACGATCATCCGGCCATCCCCGAGTGGACGGGAAAAATGCTCATGTCGGTGATGGGTGGCTTCGCCCTCAGCGACTCCCGCCTGAGCATCCTCTCCTTCAACGAAGACGGCACGGTGGTAACCAACGAAGACCAGGTGCTCGACAACCTGGGCCGCATCCGCGACGTGGCGATCAACCCCCACACCGGTGCCGTGTACATCGCTACCAACGGGCCTTCTTACCCCGGTAGTGGCCCCAACCGCATCATCGAATACCGCAACCTGGCCTACACGCCGGTGAGCGTTGGTGCTCCTAATAGCAGCAACCAGTTTGTCCGGGTTTTCCCCAATCCGGCCGCCACTGAACTGACGGTGAGTTGCTCGCCCAATTTCGTGGGCACGGTGGGCGAGGTCATCAACTACAGCGGCCAGGTGGTGCAGCAGGTAACGATCAGCAGCGACCAGCACCGGATCAACGTCAAAGACTGGCCCGCGGGCATGTATTTCCTCCGGGCCACCAACGCTGCGGGGACCATCACGCGGACGTTCAGCAAGCAGTAAACAGGAGCAAAGACAACCCTCGACGGCAGCGGTGCCGGGGCTGGAGGCGTTCGCTTTTGACGCGCGCGCTTTCATCCGCGTGAGGCACCTGGAGGGCCGGCGCCGGGGCGCCGGGTGCGTAGCACCAAGCGAACAGCGCGCCCGCAAGACGCCGACCCGACGGTAGGAGGGGCACGCCCGCGGGGCTGCTATTGCTACGCCTTCGTTACGCACTCCCGATTTTTTCAGGTAGTAGTGGATGCTGTCGGAAAGCCCTTCCTGGTTGCGCAGCAGGTTGAGGTATTTGCCCACCCTGCTGCTGGGAATCTGACTCAGGTGAATGATGTCATTGGATTTAAGGATCAGCAGAAAGAGTCTTTTGTCCTTCCGGGCAAAAAGACCGGCAGAGGTGCTACCTTTGGTACCTCAGCAACCCCCGGCAACGTATGGAGATCAAAGGCAAATTGAGTATCGAAGCATTGCGCGCGCAAGTCGCTGCCGAAACCATCGAGACCGTGGTCGTGGCCTTCACCGATCATTACGGGCGCCTGGTGGGCAAGCGTTGTGCGGCTGATTTTTTTGTCGAGGAAGTCGCGACTGCCGGCACCCACGCCTGCAATTACTTGCTTACCACCGATATGGAGATGGAACCAGTGGCTGGCTACGCCCTGGCCAACTGGCAGAAAGGTTACGGCGACTTCCACCTGGTGCCCGACCTGGCGACCCTGCGCGTGGCCGACTGGCTGGACAAGACCGCCCTGGTGCTCTGCGATGTGCACCAGCCGAACCACGAACCGGAGCGCATCGCTCCGCGCGGGGTATTGAAAAAACAACTGGCGGCCCTCCACGAAGAGGGCTTCAGCAGTGCCGCCGCTTCGGAGCTGGAGTACTACCTGTTTGAGCACAGCTACCGGCAGGCCCACGGGCAACACTACCAGGACCTGAAGCCGGTGGGCTGGTACCGGGAGGATTACCACATCCTGCAAGGTACGCGCACCGAGCAGTTTACCGGTCGGGTGCGGCGGCACCTGCAGCGCTCCGGTGTTCCGGTAGAAACCTCGAAAGGAGAATGGGGCCTGGGCCAGCACGAACTGAATATTCGCTACGCCGAGGCGCTGGAGATGGCCGACCGGCACGTGGTCTACAAGCAGTGCCTGAAGGAGGTGGCCGACAGCCTGGGCTACGCCGTGACTTTTATGGCCAAGTATGCCGAAGACCAGGCGGGCTCCAGCTGCCACCTGCACCTGAGCTTGTGGCGCAACGGCGAAAATGCCTTTGCGGGAACGGAAGATTTCGACGGGGTGGCCTGTTCCGACACCTTCCGCTGGTTCCTGGGGGGCTGGTTGCGGTACACGCCGGAGCTGATGCCTTTCTTTGCGCCGACCGTCAATTCGTACAAGCGCTTTCAGGATGCTTCCTGGGCGCCCACCCGCCTGGCCTGGAGCTATGACAACCGCACGGCGGGCTTTCGGGTGGTGGGCCAGGGGGCGAGTTTGCGCATCGAATGCCGCCTGCCGGGCGCCGACTGCAATCCCTACCTGGCCTTTGCGGCCGCCCTGGCTGCCGGCCTGCAGGGCATAAAAGATAAAGTGGAACCCCCGACCGCTTTTGTCGGCGACGCCTACGCGGCCGACAGTTTGCCCCTGGTATCCACCTCGCTGGCGGCGGCCACGGCGCGTTTCGAAGCCAGCGATTTCGCTAAAAATGCTTTCGGTGAAGACGTGGTGCAACATTATGCCCATTTTTTTCGCACCGAATGCCAGGCCTACGAACGGGCTGTAACCGACTGGGAACGAAAGCGTTACTTTGAACAGATCTGATTGGCGGAGCGCAAAAAGATCGCTAAAAAAATAATTTTAACATACTATTAAGAAATAACGACCGTTTTAGTATTTGTAATCAAGAAAGCATCCAGCTTATTTTGCGATACAGGCTATTTTATGATTTGAATTTTCTACCCTTTTTGCCCTTTGCGGCTGTTCTTAAACCCCACCCATATCGGTTTACTTTTTTCAATTGGCGGATCGGATCAATTGGAATTTAAATCGTTTGACTTATTTGCCAGGTGGGTGCCTCTTCCCAGTTATTCCCCAGTTAATTAAGACCAACCAATTCATTCCGTAATTTTTCTTTGGTTACGCACCAGAGCTGGATTTGATATTGGCCGAAGATGATGTTTTTTTAAAAATTCAATTCAAACTCCTTAACGATTATGAAAAATCAAAAAAATGCTTTTACCGCAGCCATCGTCGTGTTGGCTATTGCGTTGATCGGTTCCTTAATTTGGGGCAGCAGCACCTCCACTAAAGTGGACCAACTGCAAGTGGAAAAAATGGCGGTGAACGCATCGCTCGAAGAGATGTTGGCCTTCCGCGACGAACTGGCTGCCGAAGTAGACAGCCTGGTCCTGGCCTACGATGCCCTGGCGGCGGACAACAGCAGCCTGCAAGGACAAATGGCCCAGTCGCTGGAAGAACTGGAGCGCGCCAAGTCGGCCCTGAGCCAGGCCAAGCGCAGCGCGGCTGGCGAAATGAAAGACCTGCGGGCACAGATTGCCGAATTGCAAACGATCAAGCAAAACCTGCAGCTGAACATGGATATGATGCTGGCGCAGAACGACTCGCTGCGGCAGGTGGTGGGTGAATTGGAAGGCAACCTGGCGTTGACGAATGAGGAAAATACCCTCCTTAATCAGGATAACGAGCAGAAGGGCCAGGCCATTCAGACCCTGACCTACGAGACGTTCAAAGCGACGTCCTTCCAGATCTCGCCGGAAGTGAAAAGAGGAGAAGCTACCTCGAAGTCGGGCCGGGTGCGCCGGATTACCGCCAGCTTCGACCTGGATCACGTGCCCGCCGACTACCAGGGTACCCGTCCGATCTACCTGGTGATCACCGATGAAGCTGGCACGCCTATTCCGCATACCGACTACATCAGCACCACCGTGCAGCCCCTGAACGGAACCGCCCAGGACATTATGGCCATAGAAGTGCGGGAAGAAAAACTGGCCGATTCGCAGCGCCTGACGTTCACCCACGAGCTGGAGAACAAGCTGGACGCCGGCAACTACACCCTGAGCGCCTATACCGATGTGGGCCTGTTGGGCTCGTCTACTTTCCGCCTGCGGTAGGTAAGGGTTTGGCTCAAGCCAGGCTAAACAAAAGAAGTACCCGAAGAAACCAAATGAATGTAGTACGGCCGGGCCCTGGTGGGCCTGGCCGTTTTTGTTGATTATAGGTGAGGTTTTTTGTTTAATATTTAATTTTTGGAAGCTGCCTGTTTGTGTGCAACCTCTCCGCGGTCGGAAGACCTTGTGGATGACTTTTAGGTTTGCCTCCTCAATTGACATCTAATTTAAAATGACATTTAGGGCAGCCGTTACTTGCGGATGACCTGATTTATGACTACATTTAGTAAGCATACACTTATTTCAGGACGATCCCTGAAGGTGTTGGGTTTTTCAGAACAGGACATATTACTGTTCAACGTTCAAATTGAATACAACACGCAGCAGTTCCCCTTTCTTACAATTCTGGCACTCAATATTTTAGTTGACTACACTAAAATGAGGTAATTCAATGCTCATACGGGAAGCCACTGATCGCGACAACAAGGCTTTGCTTCAATTAACAAGGCTAAACCCGATGAAGGGGGTAATTTCGCTATGTATCGACCGACAACCCGATTTCTTTGCCTTGCTGAAAAAGCGGGGTGAAAGCATTGTCCTCGTCGCGGTCAAAAATGAACAATTAACAGGTGTTTTATCCGCCTCAAAGCACCTGGTATGGTTTAATAAAAAACCAGTTCCGGTTTACTACATAGCTGATTTTAAAGTACACCCTGCTTTCAGGGGTTCTACCACAGGATTGCGACTGGCTAAAAACATGTATGAAATGATCAGAGAAAAAGGCGCCGGGCTTGTCTTTTGTACCATAGCGGATGGCAATGACCGCATATTGCCTTTTTTCAAGGGTCGGCTTGGCTTGCCCGTCTTCAAGACGGTCGGAAAATTTCGGGTATTACAAATCATCCCATCTCCAGTCCGGCCCCAGGTTCCATTTTCGGTGGAAGATCGAACAGGAAGCTCCCCTGATTTTCCCCTTAAATCGTTTTATCATCAATTCTTTCAAAAATACCAGCTGGGACCAGTAGTCGAGGAAGAGGACCTGGCCGATTGCCGACATTTAATCATGGTAGAAAACGGAAGCATCAAGGCAGCCATTAGTTTAATGGACACCAGTCATCTCAAACAGCACGTCGTCGTCGGGTTGCCCAGCTACCTTAAAGTGGTGAGTACCATCTCCCGTTGGGCTGCAAAAATACTGCCCGTACGGCCCTTTCCAAAAATTGGCCAACCTATCCTGATGTGGAACATCCGGTACTTTGGTTATCTGGATGGTTATGAGGACGCTTTATTCAAATTGATAAAAGTAGCCAGAAGGCTGGCCTGGGAGCAAAAAATACGCTTCCTCTCCATCGGATTGCACGAACGGGACCCCTTGCTGCACCGGTTTAAAAAAATCCCCCATATTCCTTTCTCTTCCCATGGCATGCTGGCTACATTCAACCAAAAACCGAACCAGGTGGATGAAGTAGCCGCAGGAATCCCGTTCGAGGATTTTGCCCTTGTTTAATATTTTTATTCATTAACATTAGCTATTTAACTTATGCAAGCAACCACCCAAAACCCTACCCAACAAACCCAGGCTTACTGGGATCTTGTTACCGACATTCTGTCTCAGGCCATCACTGGTGAACTGATCGGCATGTCCAACTTCGCATCCCTGGCCGAAACCATTGATGACGTTGAAGAAAAGATGGAAGCAGTCGAACACGCCAACAGCGAACGCTTTCACGCCATCGGCTTTATGGACATTGCCAAAAAGTACAACCTGGAACCTAAGGTAAACCTAGCGGCCAACTACTGGAGACGTGCCCGGGAGACTTTCCTGAAATGGGCCAAAAGAAAGGATTTTACGGCCTGCCTGCTCATCCAGGAAGTTATTTTGGAATGTTACGCCGTGTCGATGTACAAGGATGTCGGCGAGGTGTTGCCGGACGATTTGGGTCGTTTGTTCCTTGATATTTCCAGGGAAGAAGAAGAACACCTCGAACACTCGATCGAATTGCTCCAAGCCGAAATGGAAAGAGATCCGGAAGGGTTCACAAAAAAGGTGGAAGAAGTACACCTTGATTGCATGACGATCATGGCCGAATGGTCCGCAAAAACAGACCTGAAAGGGCACTGCGAAGTCTGCAAGGGCAATTGTATGAAAGAATCATTGTACCTGGCTAATCTGGATATTACCACGTTAAGAGGACACGCAATGAGTTTATACCTGAATTCCCTCGACAGAATCGGTGTACCAGGAGAAAAATCAATCGTATGGATGGCCAATCTACCAGCTTAGACTTTGCGCTCATCAGCCACCAGGACAGCTGGGAGCACGTATCAGCATTTCTGCATGCCATTCGCAGCCAGGACCTGGAAAGTATGTCCATTGATAAGATCAAGGACATTTTTTCCTGGATCCCACCCCGGAAAGTATTCCATGTGGGGGTAAGGTCAACTTATAACGGGAGGGAAGTAAGAGGGGCTTACATTGAGTCCTTCATTCCCCCCGATCAATTGCAGTTGACTTATTTCAAAAAGTTGGTCCAGAAAGTCCAGCAGGCAAGCGCCTGTGCGGTGCGGGAAAAGGCAAAAATAGTTACCCTGGGTGGGTTTACTTCCATCATCCTGGAAGGTAATATTGATTTGCTCCCCTCGAGGCAAGGCACTCCATTCACGACCGGAAATACGATGACCGCCGCTCTTGTGGTAAAGGGCGTTGAACAAGCGTGTGCGTTGCACAACATCTCCCTTTCTGAGTGCAATTTATTGGTGATTGGTTCAACCGGTGACATCGGTTCGGGCTGCGTCAATTACTTTGCCGGGAAGGTGAAACAGCTCTTGTTATGTGCAAGGCGGGTCTCTTTGCTGGAAGAGCAAAGTGAGCACCTAAAGGGATCATCCTCTGCGGTCAGGTTTTCCAATGACCCTGCCTCGCTTCTGCCGTTGGCTGATATCGTCATCAGTGTGGCCAGTACTTCAGAACCGGAGTTTTCCACGTCGCAATGCCAGCCTCATACGCTCATTTGCGATGTAGGTTATCCCAAAAATATCCTTCCTGATGACCAGGTACATAAAAACCGGCTTTGGCACGGCGGGCTGGGTCAAATCACGGGGGGGTATTATTTTGATCCGGATTATACGGGGTCTTTTTACATTTTTCCCTATCCGAATGTAGGTCATGGCTGTCTGCTCGAGCCGGTTGTCCTGGCTATGGAGGAACGTTATGAGTCCTATTCTACTGACAGAGGGCGGATTACTATTGAAAAGATTGAAGAAATCTGGGAGCTGTCGCAAAAGCACGGGATCGTACTGGCCCCGTTTTTCAACCAGGAAGGGGTTTGGCAATTTTAAAAACCAGGACATATGAAAAGTAAGGAGGCTATTCATCAAATCCAACTGCAAAAATTGTTGTTCACCCAGAACTGGGAAGATCCCATTGCCGATCACAAGGCGCTTCGCATTCAACCGGGGGAAACGATGATGACCATCACTTCTGGCGGTTGCAATACGTTGGGATTCCTGCTGAGAGCACCTGGCACCATTTATGGTATCGATATCAATGGCAGTCAGAACTGGCAAATGGAGCTTAAAATGGCCGCTATCCGGCGGTTATCCCACCAGGATTTCCTGCAATTCCTGGGGCTGTTGCCCGCTCAGGATCGGCTGACAACCTACGACTCCCTCCGAACGGATCTCTCGGAAGAGTCCCGAATTTTTTGGGATGTGAAGCAACAGCTCATTCAAAAAGGATTCCTGACCAACGGTCGTTTCGAGGATTTTGTCAAAATGGCGGGTATCCTGGTGAAAATTATCCAGGGCCCCCGGCGGGTACAAAAACTCCTGGCGGACAAATCCCCCGAAGAACAACAGCGCTTCTATGACGAAGTTTGGGACACCAGGCGAATGCGGTTTGTTTTCAGCTTATTGTTCAACAAACACGTGCTGGCCCGACGTGGGTTGAAGGCCGATTACTTCCACTTTGACGATGGGTCCTCCTCTTTCGCCGAAAGCTTTTACCACCGGCTTCGCAATGCCCTTCGGGACATCCCGCTGCGGGGAAATTATTTTGCCTCCATGTATTTATTAGGCAAGTATAATCACGTCGACAGGGTGCCGGAATACCTGCTGCCCGAAAATCTTGAAACCATCCGACAACGGATGGACCACATTCATCTGGTCACGCAGGATGCCAAGCTTTGGCTGGCCTCCATGCCGGATAATTCCATAGATTGTTTCGCGCTTTCCAATATCTGCGAACTGATGAGCCTGGAAGACACCGAACGGCTTTTTCAGGAAGTGTTGCGAACGGCCAGGCCAGGCTCCAGGATCTGTTTCAGAAACCTGATGATTCCCCGGGAGGTTCCGGAAAGTCTTTCCGGCCAAATCGTCAAGGATGAAACATTGAGCCGGGAAATGTTGGCCAATGACCGCTCTTTTGTCTATTCAAAAGTGGCTGCCTACACCGTAAAAAAATGACCAAGGACCCCCTATTCAAGACCCAGATACAGCATGTCAGCGATTGGATCGCCAATCTCCGGTTCGAAGATATCCCCCCCGAGGTCGTAACTTTGGCAAAATTGCAACTGCTGGATGGCATTGCTGCGATTTGTGCCGGGGCAAGGTCGTCTGCCGGGGTACAGATTTTTAAAGCCTTGCAACATAGTGAAGCTGGCGGACCATGTACCGTACTGCCCGGCGGACAAAAATGGTCGCTTTCAAATGCCGTGTATTTCCACGCTGCGATGATCAATGCCCTTGAATTGGACACTTTTACTTTCATGGGGCACGTCGGACAGTCGGCAGTTTCCGTATCACTGACCATGAGTGAGCTGCTTGATGCGAATGGAAAAGATTTTTTGACCGCCATGATTGCCGCCCAGGAGGTTAGTGGACGCCTGAGTGCCTACTTGGTCAGCGGGCCACAACAAGGGCACATGCGGGCTTTTATTCATCGCACTGCTGCCGCTGTTGCAACTGCCAAACTGCATCGATTCGATTCGGAAACGACCGCCCGATCCATTGCCATTGCCCTTTCTATGCCGGAATTTCCGCTATATCCGGCAAGCTTTTCTCCCGCTACGAAGGTTATCTGTACCAGCTCCCCTTCGGTGGAGGGCATTCGCTCGGCCTTCCTGGCGATGGAAGGGATCGATAGCGCGCTCGACATCATAGAACACCCGGCCGGTTTTGTCGCTTATTTCAGCTACATGACAGAGACTCCCATCATTTGGGAACATATCGGTAAGAGTTGGGTGGCGCTTTCGCTGTCGTTCAAAAATTTCGCTACCTGCGCCTACGCCCAGGGCCCCGTTACTGCTGCATTGCAAATAAGACAATCACCAGGGTTCGACCCAGCCCACATTGAGCAGGTGAAAATTGGAGGGGCGGTCCTCTCTATGGTGCTGGAAAAATTTTCCGCACCCCATACCGGTGCAGATTTCACTCCCGTGAACACCCATTTCTCGACCCGCCGGAGCGTAGCAGCGGCCTTGCTTTTCGGTGAACTTACGGGTGATTTTTACGAACGCGACAACTTCGAGCGAAACATCCCTGCCATAAAGGCCCTTTATGAAAAAACCGAGCTCTTTCACGATTGGCAGTTGACCATCAATATGATGAAAGGAGTGGATAAAGGATTGACCGGCGCGGGTAAGCCCGGGGTGCTGAGTTCAGGTTCTACCAGTGCGACTTTGGCGCGTTTTAAAAAGGCTTTTGGCAGCAGGCCGTTTTTTAGTGCTGCTGACATTCCTCATTTGTTCCGGCTTGCGGCTGCTGATCGCAATTATTTTTTAAATAGACTCTGGCTGGCTTACCGTGCCAAACTGCCGTTTTTCAATGGCACGAAGGCCAGTTACCGCTCGCACGAGGGTGATTTAGAGAAAATGAGCTTTGCTATTGGTGGTAAAGTGACCGTTAAAATGAACAATGGCACAAGGCTGGAAGGCTATTGCGAAATACCCGCCGGCTTTGCTGGTGACACCCGGCGGGAAGAAGTAGTAGAGGCAAAATACTTTCGGGAAACAACCGCTCTCCTCGGCCCGGAAAAAGCGGACAACCTTCGTAATTTGATTGCACAATTGCCGGGTACAAGCGTCCGGGATTTGTTAACTATTTTTCAGGAGCAAAAAACAGGTTAATTACCACTTCTTTTATTCAACTTATACGGCTAAATAGTTGCTACTCAATTTGGTTGGCAATAAAATTGAGGTAGCCGGTTTTTCCCCGCTCTTTGGTCCACAGGCGCACCGATTTGTGGAGTCGGTTGAAGGCACTGGCATAGAAAGCGGCTAAGGAAGGGATGGGCTTCCCATCGGGGTTAATAGCGGGGTTATTGACGACGCCCTCGTCAGCTTGTACGCCTTAGCGTTCCTCAATGATGTTCAGGATCTCAGCTATCAGTACCTGCCGCTTTTCGGAGGTAGATTGGGGGGCTTCTTTTTCCTTGCCTTTGGCCAGCTCCTGGTAATGGGCTTTCAGCTGGGCATATACATATTCCACGTCGGCATCCATTAACTAGTGGTCTGTCAAGCTTAAAGATTCCGGTTGGTTAATGTTATAAAAGCCTATTTTTATATCTGATAAATACAATATTGGATGAACAAGAAATACATCGTTCGTCTTAGCGACTTAGAGCGTGTTC
>Ga0208544_10000507_pt1 | contig 30595 bp, 26 predicted proteins | sample DEB08_DNA_9_FD_184526 | JGI IMG/M metagenome (GOLD analysis project Ga0208544, IMG submission 184526) | Aqueous microbial communities from the Delaware River and Bay under freshwater to marine salinity gradient to study organic matter... | ecosystem: Environmental > Aquatic > Marine > Coastal ... | reverse complement strand
GGTGTGATTGGAAATCACAATTCCGCGTGGCTTAGTGCGGGCGATTTTCGCGTCAAGGCGGAACGGCAAGATTCTTCCATGATCCGATGTGGTTAACCTCCGTATAAAGTCCGATGCCAACGAAAAGGCAGACCTTTGAAACCCAGGAGAACTACTCATGCTACGCAGAACATTTATCGCACTGACAACAACCGCAGCTTTGACAACATCAGCATTCGCGGGCGGTCACTCTAAAGACATCGTCGACACAGCCGTCGAAGCAGGCACTTTCACAACTCTGGTTGCTGCCGTCGAAGCTGCTGGTCTGGTTGACGTACTGAAGGGCGAAGGCCCGTTCACAGTGTTCGCACCAACAGACGAAGCTTTTGCTGCACTGCCAGAAGGCACAGTTGAAGGACTGCTGGCCGACCCAGAAGCGCTTGCTGCGATCCTGACATACCACGTCGTCGCAGGCAAAGTGATGTCCACAGACCTGTCCAACAACATGATGGCGACAACCGTAAACGGTGCTGACGTTACAATCATGACCGAAGGCGGCGTAACAGTGAACGGCGCGAACGTCGTTGCAGCCGACATCGAAGCATCCAACGGCGTGATCCACGTCATCGACGCGGTCATTCTGCCAGCAATGTAAAAACGATCAGACCTGAAGAAAGAAAGCCTCGGCAATTTGCCGGGGCTTTTTTTATCTCGCGATATAACGGTCGCGGCGGTGATTGAAGGCGATGATTAGGTTCAAAACAACTGCGCCAAGCAGCGAATAAATCACGATCATTGTATCAAACAAGAAGAACGCCAAACCAAAAAGGCATACGTCAAAGATCAGTTGCACCCAGCCTGCGCGAAATCCCGTGGTGTCTTGGATCAGCAACGCCACAACACCCAAGCCACCCAATGACCCGTTGTGCCGAAACAAAACGAGCAACGCCACGCCCGTTAAAGCCCCACACGTCAGCGCCCCAAGCAGCGGGTCGATATAGGTAAAGACCATACCCAAAGGGACCACCGTCGTAAGAATCGATAGAAGGGTCACCGAAATCAACGATTTGATGGTGAAAACCCTGCCCAAGCGCGTCCATGCCAGAACGTAGAACGGGAGGTTTACCAAGAAGAACACAACTCCGAAGGAATACCCGCTGAGGTATGAAATAACGACAGCGATCCCTGCGGTTTGGCCGGTGATCAAACCGACGGTCGTCAACAAATGCACCGCGATGCTAGCAAGGAAGACACCAAGCGATATCCCTTGAATATCATCAAGAATCGAATGCGTGGACTGAGGTGTTTGATCTGACATAACGTTCTTATAGGGCAGATATATTGACCTACAAGGAAAACCGCTTACGCGGGACTATGGCCCCCAAAGGCAACACCTGACAAATCGGCCATCTCGCGTTTCCATGTGGTCAAATCGTCGGTGTTAAACTTCGACAGATGATCATGTCCGCAGGCGCGGGCCATGACCTGCATTAGCTCTACACTCGCCCCGAAGAAATTCGCCAGTTGCTTGGCCGAGTTCTCGACAATGATCCGGCTAGCCAGTTCCGGTCGCTGCGATGCGATCCCGACGGGGCAGTTGTTGGTATGACAGGCCCGCATTGCGATACAGCCAATCGCCTGCATTGCAGCGTTGGACACTGCAATCGCATCCGCGCCCATCGCCAGCGCCTTGATAAAGTCGGCAGGTTTGCGCAAACCACCTGTAATCACGAGCGAAATATCCTTACGTCCCATCTTGTCCAAATGCCGCCGCGCACGTGCGAGCGCAGGGATCGTCGGTACAGAGATATTGTCGCGGAAAATAATTGGTGCCGCGCCAGTACCCCCACCACGCCCGTCAAGGATCACATAGTCAACGCCCACCTCAATCGCAGCATCAATGTCTTTTTCGATGTGCTGCGCAGACAACTTGTAGCCAATCGGAATACCTCCTGTACGGCTGCGCACCTCGTCTGCGAATTCTTTGATCTGCGCGGGCGTCGTCCATTCGGGAAAACGGGGCGGCGAAATTGCGTCCTGACCTTCTTTCAGGCCACGCACGTCGGCAATTTTGCCTTGCACTTTATGGCCCGGCAAATGCCCGCCTGTACCAGTCTTGGCGCCCTGCCCGCCTTTGAAGTGAAATGCCTGCACGCGATCAAGCTTTTCCCATTCAAACCCGAAACGCCCCGAGGCGAGTTCATAGAAATAGCGACTGTTCGCGGCCTGCTCTTCGGGCAACATGCCACCTTCGCCCGAACAGATACCTGTCCCTGCCATTTCAGCGCCCAGCGCGAGCGCGATTTTGGCTGGTTCCGACAAAGCACCAAACGACATGTCCGACACAAAAAGCGGGATTTTCAAGCGCAATGGTTTCTGCGCATTCGGACCGATCACCACTTCTGTGCCGACGGGGTCATCGTCCAACAGCGGCGCTTTGTGCAGTTGCGCCGTTAGGAGTTGGATATCGTCCCAATCGGGCAATTCGTGCCGCGGCACGCCCATCGCATCGACTTTGCCGTGATGTCCCGTTTTGGACAGGCCATCGCGCGCGTACTGCTGGATCAAACCGTTGTAAGGTTCAGCATCGGTCCCATGCGATGTATCCGCATAAAGACCAAGATAGGCATCACGATTATAGGGCTGCGGATTCTTTCCAGCCCACGCGGCGATCTCTTCTGCATCCACAAACACGTCGTCACCCTCTACCCAAGATTTGAACTTTGGCAGCACTTCTTCGTTGGCATAGGCAGACACGCCGGTATCAAGACGGTAATCCCAATTGTGGACGCCACAAATCAGGTCTTTGCCACGCACAAACCCGTCGGACATCAACGCGCCACGGTGCAAGCATCGCCCATAGAAAACCGAAATCTCGTCATCAAACCGGACGACGACTAGATCGACCTCGCCCACCAGCGCATATTGTGGATTGCGGTCCGGCAAATTGCTCAACGTTGCAACGGAGGTCTTTTTCATAAGGTGTCCTTCTCTGTCGTTTCGAAACAGCAAAGCACGGTTCACCCCATTCGCATATAGCGCCATGAAAAAGGGCGCCCGCAGGCGCCCTCTCATGTGTATTAATGCACGACGGCATCTTCGGGGGGTTGTCGGTTGCTCGATGACACACGGTCCCCCACCAATAATCCGTCGACACCTGCGCTCACCGTGATCGTGTCGCCGTCCAGAACGTCACCAGCAAGAATCATTTCTGCCAGTTGGTTCTGCAACGCGCGCTGGATCACCCGCTTAAGCGGACGCGCACCGAACACAGGATCATAGCCTTCGTCGGCCAACCATTTCAGCGCAGCCTCATCCAGATCAAGATGGATGTTACGACCCGCCAAACGCTCTTCCAGACGTTTCATCTGAATGGTGACGATCCCTGCCATATCCTCGCGGGCAAGGCGGTCAAAGATGATCGTCTCGTCCAAACGGTTCAGGAACTCTGGCCGGAAATGCGCACGTACAGCTTCCATCACGTCACGCTTGGCTTGGGTCGGGTCGGCACCGTCAGGGAGTTGGCTAAGCGCTTGCGCCCCAAGGTTCGACGTCAGGATGATCAAGGTTTGCTTGAAATCAACCGTCCGGCCCTGACCGTCAGTCAGAATGCCGTCGTCCAGAACTTGCAAAAGCACGTTGAACACATCTGGATGCGCCTTTTCAACCTCGTCGAACAAGACAACTTGATAAGGACGCCTGCGAACCGCCTCGGTCAGCACACCTCCTTCATCATAACCAACGTACCCCGGAGGTGCGCCAATCAGACGCGACACCGCGTGCTTTTCCATGAATTCCGACATGTCGATACGCACCATCGCGCTGTCATCATCAAAAAGATACTCGGCGACGGCCTTGGTCAGTTCGGTCTTACCAACACCTGTCGGTCCTAGGAACAAGAACGAACCCAAAGGCCGGTTCTCATCGTTCAGACCGGCGCGCGCACGTCGGACGGCATTCGCGACCGATTTCACAGCAAGCTTTTGGGCAATTACACGTTTGCCAAGCTCGTCCTCCATGCGCAGCAGTTTATCCCGCTCGCCCTCAAGCATTTTCGAGGTCGGGATTCCAGTCCAACGTTCGACCACTTGCGCAATCTGTTCCGGACGCACGGCTTCTTCGACCATCATATCATCGTTGGTCTCGGCTTCACCGATCAGCCGCTCCAACTCAGGAATGACGCCGTATGACAGCTCGCCTGCTTTGGCCAAATTACCTTCGCGTTTTGCGATATCCAGTTCAGCGCGTGCACGGTCCAGCTTTTCTTTAACGTGCCGTGTGCCTTCCAGCTTATCGCGTTCGGCCTGCCATTTCGCGGTCATTTCTGACCCACGATCCTGCAAGTCGGCCAGTTCTTTTTCCAACCGCTCAAGCCGGTCCTTCGAAGCTTTGTCGTCTTCTTTCTTCAGGGCCTCACCTTCGATCTGCAATTGCAGGATCTGGCGATCAAGCGCATCAAGCTCTTCTGGCTTGCTGTCCACTTCCATACGCAAACGGCTGGCGGCCTCGTCCATCAGGTCAATGGCTTTGTCCGGCAAAAAGCGGTCCGTGATATAGCGGTGCGACAGGGTCGCAGCTGCAACAAGGGCACTGTCCGAAATCCGCACACCGTGGTGCAACTCGTACTTTTCCTTGATGCCGCGCAGAATACTGACGGTGTCCGACACGGTCGGTTCTTCCACCAACAAAGGCTGGAACCGCCGCGCAAGCGCAGCATCCTTTTCAACGTATTTGCGGTACTCCGCCAAGGTCGTCGCACCGATGCAATGCAATTCACCCCGCGCCAGTGCAGGCTTGATCAGGTTCGCTGCATCCATCGCGCCCTCGGAAGCGCCAGCACCAACAAGGGTGTGCATTTCGTCGATGAACAGGATGATTTCGCCCGCAGCAGATTCGATCTCTTTCAAGACTGCTTTCAGGCGCTCTTCGAACTCGCCACGGTATTTTGCACCAGCAATAAGCGCACCCATATCCAGCGCCATCAGCTTTTTGTTGCGCAGAGATTCCGGTACGTCGCCGCTAACAATGCGAAGTGCCAAGCCTTCGGCGATCGCTGTCTTACCGACGCCAGGTTCACCGATCAGCACAGGGTTATTCTTTGTACGGCGTGACAACACCTGCATGGCGCGACGGATCTCTTCATCCCGACCAATGATAGGGTCAATTTTGCCTTGCTTGGCCGCCTCTGTCAGATCGCGTGCATACTTTGCTAACGCTTCAAAACTATCTTCGGCGGTTGCACTGTCGGCAGTTCGGCCCTTGCGGATATCATTGATTGCAGCGTTCAGGGCTTTTGCATTCACATTACCTGCGTCCAACGCGTCTTTGGCTTTGGATTTCACGACGGTCAATGCAGTCAACAACCGTTCCACCGGAACAAAGCTATCGCCGGCCTTTTTGGCAATCTGTTCGGCCTCATCGACGACTTTGGCGGTAAGGTTATCAAGGTAAACTTGCGCACCTTCGCCTGATACCTTTGCGATCTTGGCAAGGCTGGCGTCGACTGCGGCAAGCACCGCTTTGGGGTCGCCGCCAGCACGGGTGATAAGATTGGACGCAAGCCCCTCTTCATCATCCATCAATGCTTTGAGCAGGTGTTCAGGCAAAAGCCGCTGGTGGCTTTCGCGCATTGCGATCGTCTGGGCGGCTTGTACGAAGCCGCGCGACCGCTCGGTGAACTTATCTAAGTTCATGGGTCTCTCCTTTATAAAGCGCCCTGATTATTCGGATGCCCGCTATGCAGCACATCCCTATTTGGACCTCTTCCTAGAAATGGGTATTGCAGAGCGCGCTCGCAAGACCCTCACAGTGCATTTGCAGAAGGGGAGATACGGCATTTTTTTCCCCGCGCATTGATTTATCGCAGGGTTCATAAATCAAAGGGTCGGGACAAACTCTGCACACAAGGCAGAACACCACTCACACGACCCCCCCCTTTGGCCGTTAGTGATAACGACCAAAGCGCAATGGCGTGACCCCGGGAGAGGTCGCGCCATTGCAATTGCGCCATCGGCTTTCAATCGCTAGACCGCATTGGAAATTAGCAAGGAGCGCCCGTCATGTCTAAAGATCGCCTTATCGTAGCTATGGATGTCCCCAATGTGATTGCAGGGCTGGAACTGGCAAAAACGCTCGGCGACAGCGTCAGCTTTTATAAAATCGGTCTGGGGATGTTAACCGGCGGCGGTTTAGCGTTGGCCAACGAGCTTAAGCAAGATCATGGCAAGCGCATTTTTCTGGATATGAAGTTTTTCGATATCGGCGCGACAGTCGAGGCCGCAGTGCGCGGCATGGCGCAGTTTGATCTTGATTTTCTGACTGTGCATGGCGACCCCCACGTTGTGCGCGCAGCACGCGAAGGTGCTGGTGGTTCAGACATGAAGATTTTGGCAGTCACAATCCTCACTTCGCTTGATCGCGCGGACCTTGATGCATCTTGCATGAAAGCCGGAAGCATTGTGGATTTGGTCCAAGAACGGGCAGGCATTGCATTATCAAATGGCGCAGACGGTGTGATCGCATCGCCGCAAGAAGCCGCCCTGATCCGCGCCCTTCCCGAAGCCGAAGGCAAATTGATCGTCACACCAGGTGTCCGTCCAGTTGGTGCTGCTTTGGGCGACCAGAAACGGGTTCAAACACCCGCGCAGGCGATCGAAAATGGGGCCGATCATGTGGTTGTCGGTCGCCCAATCTGGCAAGCGGCTGATCCTCGCAAGGCCGCACTGGACATCCAAGCAGAGCTTGCCTCTGCTTGAAAAAAAGCCCCGTCCGAATGGCGGAGCTTAGTCATTTTCTACAAGGTCGCAAACGCTATTCGTTGATGTCCGTGTCCCAAAGCTTGACCTGCCCCGTTTTCAGACCGAAATACTTGCGCATCGCCAGATATGAAATCAGCGAAAGCACCGCAAAAATCACCAGCGTTAGCGCTAGCCCGGTAGCGGAAACGCCAAGCAGAATAAGCAACCCCATCACGCCTGCGCCTATTGCGAACCCCAGAAAGATATACCCGGGGATAAGTACTTCGAGTGTGGCAAGGATCAGCGCGCCTGACATCCAAACCCACCATTCTGTCCAAAGTGGCATCTTAGCGTCCTTTCAACATTTTAAAGGCGTCTGCAAAGGCATCCAATGCGTTGGCAGGCAGGATAACCGTTTGGTTGCCAGTACCGTCGCCTAACTTTTGCAATGCTTCTACTTGCTTCAGCGCGACTTGGTATTGCGCCGCAGCAAGTCCGTTTTCGGCGATAGCGCCGGCTACGACCTGTGTCGCATATGCTTCAGCATCGGCCAATACGCGGCGGGCTTTGGCGTCCTGTTCGGCGGCATAAAGCTCTGCATCCGATTGTAGTTCGACGGCACGTTTGCGGCCTTCGGCCTCTGTCACTTGCGCACGACGGGCACGTTCAGCATTCAATTGCTGCAACATCGCCTCGCGGGTCGCCTGATCAAGATTAACGTCGAGGATTTCGGCACGTGTGACTTCAATTCCCCAGTCGTCAACCTGTTGGGCGACTTGGGTACGTACCGCCTCGATCAAGCTAGAACGGTTCGCTTGCACCTGATCCAGCTCCATCCGGCCAATTTCGGACCGAACGATACCCGCAACAGTCGTGGAAATTGCACCGTCAACGTCGCGGATGCGGTAAACTGTTTTTTCAGGCTCGATAATGCGGTAAAACACTGATGTTTCGACCTGCACCAGCACGTTATCCGATGTGATCGCATCTTGCGACATAGACGGCAACTGGCGTTCTAGAATTGATACTTTGTGGCGTACGCGGTCCAGAAACGGCACAATGAAGTTAATTCCGGGCCCAAGCACGGCGCGTAGACGGCCCAGGCGTTCCACCACATACTTTTCCGACTGCGGCACGATGCGTACACCCGCCATAATACAGACGATGATGAACACTGCCAAAAGCAGATAAAGTATGTTTTGGCCCAGGAATTCAGCAAGCATATTTTCAATAGGCATGTATCTGTCCCTCATTTGTTATGAAGGACAGATAGTTATGATTTAGCCTGAATTCAATGTATACTATTGCATACTATTCGCTTTGAAGCGCGCCGTCACAATGGCACCGATCGTATCAGCCGTTGCCGGGCTCAACGTCCAACCAAGATGTCCATGACCAGTATTATAGAAAACACGGTCGTTCTTTCCAGGTCCGACGCGCGGCATCATATTCGGCATCATTGGACGTAAACCTGCCCATGGCACACAGTTCTCTGTGGACACATCAGGGAAATGCTCTTCACACCACCGGATCAATGGACGCACGCGACGCTCTAGAATATCGCGGTTTTCGCCGTTGAACTCAGCCGTGCCAGCAATGCGTAGACGGTTCTTGCCCAAACGTGATGAGACGATTTTTGCCTTGTCATCCAACAGCGACGTTGTTGGCGCTGCTGCTTGGCTGGCGGCGTCATCAAGGTTCACGGTGATGGAGTATCCTTTGACAGGATAGATATTGACGCGGTCACCTAGCATGCTGGCGAATTTGCGGCTTGCAACTCCTGCCGAAACAACAACGCCATCGTAACGCTCTTCGTGGCTGCATTCGACATACACACCATCGGCACGCACGTGCAGATCAGTCACAGGCTTGCCCAGTTTGAACACAACGCCCTGCTTTTTGAGCCATTCAGCAAGGCCCATCGTGAATTTATGGATGTCGCCGGTGCTATCGCTCTCGGTCCAGAATCCGCCAATGATATCGCCACGCAAAGTAGGTTCGCGTGCCATAACCTCATCAACAGACAACTCATGCCGATCCAGCCCGCCTTCGGCCAGCAAGCCATTGACCATTCGCGCATGCTTGAGGTCTTTTTCGGTCTTGTAGAAGTGCAGGATGCCAGCCGGGCTGAAATCGAAATCTACGCCTGATTTCTCTGCCATTTCGGCCAAGCCTGCACGTGCCGCAACTGCCATAGCGGCAGTTTTGGTAGTGTTGGTTTTGTAGCGCGGGATATTGGCCAGAAACTCTGTCATCCAGCTGACTTTGTGCCAGCCCGGACGCGGGTTCACAAACAACGGCGCTTCACCCTCGAACATCCACTTGATGCCCTTGAGGACTGTAGACCATTGGTTCCAGACTTCTGCGTTAGAGGCGCTTAATTGTCCGCCATTGGCAAAACTGGTTTCCATTCCGGCATAGCGTTGACGGTCGTAAACCGTCACGTCAAAGCCGCGAACCATCAAAGAATAAGCAGTGGTGACACCTGTAATACCGGCACCAAGTACAGCGATCGAAGGCATGGTATTTCTCCTACCATTTGCCCCCACCGTCTGTTGTACCTGAGAGATTCACCCGCTTTGGGTTTGCTCCTTCGGCGGGCCAGCTAAGGCCTCTCTTCGGCGTGTTGCACTCCAACCGGTCCTTTTTGCCTGAGAGTGACCGGGGCGGTTGCTCCTTCGGCGACGGACCTGACCGTTCTCTCCCGGTCGGCGTGTATCCTATTGGATGCCCTTTATACCAACGCAGAACATTAACAACTCTTTTCTTAGAGACGCCTGAATCTTATTCGCAAGCTCAACATACGCGCCACAGTCAGCAAGCACACGAGACGAGGACAGTTTTCCCTAGACCATTTCCCCACGTTTTATATGCTAAACGCCAACGATTTAGTAAGGTAGCGCCCAACATGACCAATCATCCCAATCCAAAACGCCGTATCGTGTCATCCCGTCACTTGGCTGAAGGCGAAGGATGGGAGGCATCAGAGGTCGAATACGGCATGATCATCGCCTACAACGCGTTCTCGCGGTGGATGACGCGATGCATGTCCGCGGCAGGCAATACCGAACTTACCCCGCTAGAGATCCTGGTGTTGCACAACACCAATCATCGTGGCCGCGACAAACGGCTTACGGATATTTGCTTTTTGCTGAACATCGAAGACACGCACACTGTCAATTATGCACTGCGCAAACTGCTTAAGATGGGCCTGTTATCATCGGACAAGCGCGGCAAAGAAGTGTTCTATAGCGCGTCCGAAGACGGTGAAAAACTGTGCGAAGCGTACCGCGTCGTCCGCGAACGCTGCTTTTTGGATGGCCTATCGCGGCTGGACATGACCGGTGAGGAAATGCGCGACATGGCAGCCAGCCTACGGTCCCTTTCAGGACAATACGATCAGGCCAGCCGCGCTGCTGCGTCACTCTAATTGTTCATCATATCGGGCAGCACTGTAACGATCTGAGGGAAGAGGCAAATCAACAAGACGCCCAGCAGCAACAACAAGAAAAACGGAAACGCAGCCTTGGCGATCCGCAAAATGTCGATACCCGTCAGTCCCTGAATAACGAATAGGTTGAACCCAACGGGTGGTGTAATCTGGCTCATCTCGACGACGATCACGAGGTAAATACCAAACCAAAGCGGATCGATCCCCACGGCTGTCACCATCGGCATGATGATTGAAGTGGTCAGTACGATCACCGAAATCCCGTCAAGGAAACACCCCAGAACGATGAAAAATATCGTCAGGGCCACCAATAGGGCTGCTGCGGATAGGTTCATGTCGGAAATCCATGCGGCCAGATTACGCGGTAATCCGGTAAAGCCCATCGCCACAGACAAGAACGCCGCACCCAGCAAAATCAGTGCGATCATACACGACGTACGTGTCGCTGACATGACTGCGGCCCCAAACAACGACCAGCTAAAGGACCCTGACCCCCACGCGAGCAGGGTCGCCAAAACAACCCCCAAAGCGGCGGCATCGGTGGGCGATGCCAGACCGCCATAAATCGACCCGATGACGCCACCAATCAGCAGCGCGACAGGCACCAAACGTCGCGAGGCGCGGAGTTTTTCGCGAAACGAGAACTCTTGATCCATTGGTGGGATCAAATCAGGATTCATCCACGCCCGCACCGCCACATAGCCCGCAAAGAGTGTGATCAGCATGAACGCGGGCAAGATGCCTGCAATGAAGAGCCGTGCAATGGATTGTTCAGTGGCGACACCGTAAACAATCAGAATGATTGATGGCGGGATCAAAAGACCCAAGGTCGCGGATCCGGCGAGCGTGCCAAGGATCAGGCTTTCCGGGTAGCCGCGTTTGGTCAGTTCAGGGATCGACATGCGCCCGATAGTGGCCGCAGTTGCAGCGGAGGACCCTGAAACAGCCGCAAAGATAGAACATCCAAAGACGTTTACGTGCAGCAAACGTCCGGGTGCGCGGCTTAGCCAAGGAGCCAAGCCTGTAAACATGTCGTCGCTCATCCGTGATCTTAAAAGGATCTCGCCCATGAGAATAAAAAGCGGCAAGGCGGTCAAAGCCCAACTATGGGAATGCCCCCAGAACGTCGTAGCAAGGACCAGCCCCGCAGGCGCGTTGGAAAACAAAACCAGCCCCGTTAGACCGACAAGTGTCAGCGAAACTGCAACCCAGACGCCAGTAGCCAGAAGCGCAATCAACAGCCCCAGAAGGGTTAGCGCGATCATTGGATCGGTCATGATTATACCTCGTCCGGTGTTGACAGGATCGGTTTACCAGCCTGTAAAAGCTCGACGAAGGTGTGCAGGATTGCGACCACAAGTAGCCCAATACCAAAGGCCGCGACACTCTGCGGTATCCACAATGGGATTGGTATAATGCCGGTTGAAACATCACCGTAGTGGATGCTTTCCAATACCAGACTGCCCATGAACCATGCAGCAAAGCCGATGAGGGCCGCCGCAAGCAGCAGTACAAAAACCTCCATGAAAAACTGGACGCGCTCTGGCATGCGACTGCTCACAAGATTGACGCGAATGTGTCCTCCGGAGCGCAGCGTATGTGCCAGCGCAAGAAACGTTGCACCTGCCAACATATAACCAGAGAAATTCGCATATGACGGGATCGTCGAAGGCAGTGTGCCTGGGCTAAGCCGCCCAAAGGCATTCAGAACGATCTGGCAGCTGATTAACACGCAAATGCACAAAATTAGCCCGCCTGCCAGCGCGCCACAGATATCGTAGATTTTTTGTAGTATGCGGCCCATAGCACGACGCCCCCAACAAAAGAAAATGATCGGCACCACACTGCGGTGCCGATCTTGCCCAAGTGGACGTTTAGTTATTGTAACCTTCAAGAACAGCGAGCGCCGCGTCAGACGCATTTGCCTTCCAGTTTTCCAGCATTGTCGCGCCGATACCTTGTAGATCAGCGATCAAGGTTTCGCTTGGTTCATAGACAATGATCCCGTTGTCAGCGAGCGCAGCTGTCATGCTTTCCGCTTCGGCTGCAGACATTTCCCAGCCACGTGTTTGCGCGGCAGCGGCAGCTTCAAGCACCGCGGCCTGGGTCGCTGCATCAAGCCCATCAAACATGCGCTTGTTTACCACAACAATATTCTTGGGCACCCAAGCGTTGATGGGCGTGTAGTGGGTTACGAAATCCCATGCGGTCGAATTCACACCCGTCGAAGGCGAAGTAATCATCGCAGCGACCTGACCAGTGGCAAAGGCCTGTGGAATGTCGGAGGCTTCGATCTGAACAGGGGCTGCACCAGCCAATGTTGCGAATTCTTCCAATGCTGCGTTGTAGGCGCGGAACCGCAGACCATTCAGGTCAGCCACAGTTGCAACTTCACCGTTGGTATAAAGACCTTGCGCAGGCCAAGGCACAGAAAAGAGCGGCATGAGGTCTTGTTCAGCCAACAATTCGGTAATTACTGGCTCTTGGGCGGCCCAAAGCTTGGCCGCATCTTCGTAGCTGGTGGCCACAAATGGCTGGCTATCGATGCCGTAAGCCAAGTCTTCGTTCGCCAATAGCGACAAGAAGAATTCGCCCATAGGCACAGAACGATTGCGCACCGCACCTTTGATTTCGCTGTGTGGGAACAAGGATCCGGCAGAGTGGATCGTGATATCCAGACCACCATCTGTGGCGGTCCGCACATCGTCGGCGAATTGGATAATGTTTTGTGTGTGGAATGTCGTGTCACCATAAGGTGTCGGCATATCCCAGCTTTGGGCGCTAGCACTTGTGGCCATGGCCAATGCGGCGGCGCAAATGATTGAATGCTTCATTCTTAGTCTCCCGTGTTGGTTCGGATCAGTCCGAATCCTTTTTCTTACATAACGCTGACAATTTGTCAGCGTAGTGCGCACAAAGCAACTATAAACGGATCATGGCTGCGCACGCCCTATCGAACTGCGCAAATAATTGGCAGACGAGGGCGCATCAAAGCTAACAAAATAAGGTTTAAGAAGCGAGGTAATCCGTTATCGCTGCTTCCAGTCCGTCAGACCAAATCAGCGTCAACCAATTGCCAAAGCTTTGCGAAAAACCGGCATTGCCGGCAAGGTCGCCGTAGTATTGACGCTGTGCCAGCCAAATTCGCGGGTCTTCTTTGGCAGCGATTGCCGTGGCATGCAGGTCGTCCCAGAACGGATCATTTGCCGCGATCAAACTGCCATCTTCGCGGGTTCCCGCGCACATGCGCGCCCAAGTTGCCTCGATCAAAGCAAGCCCCGTAACAGGAGTTCCAGCGGCCAATCCGTCACGGATAGATGGAATGACAAATCCCGGATGACGCGATGATCCGTCAAAGGCCACGCGACGGGTTGTGTCGACAATCCGCGGGTTCGCAAAGCGGCTTTTGATCAGATCAACATAGCTAGCAGGCGCCATACCAGTGACCGCGGCCAGATGTGGCAGAATTTCGGTTCGGGCAACCTGATCGAACAGGTCGCGAATCTTTGGGTGCGCCATGCAGCCCGCGATGGTTTCAATCGACAGTATCTCGCCAGCGTTGGCGATAATCTGGTGGCCGCCGTTCAACACGCGGATTTTCATTGCCTCGAAGTCATGGACATCGTCGGTGAAAGTCGCGCCAACCTTGTCCCAATCCGGACGGCCCGCGCAGAAATCGTCTTCGATAACCCATTGGCGGTAGTTTTCGTGTGTTACTGGCGACGCATCTTCGATGCCAAGCGTGCCAACCAAGGCAAGCTCGTTCGGGCCAGTCGCAGGCACAATGCAATCTACCATCGAGTTCGGAAAGCTGCAGTTCTCATCAATCCAAGCGGCAAGATCAGGGTCTGAAAGCTGCGCCAATGACACAACAGTCTGGCGTAGAATTGCGCCGTTGCCCTGCAGGTTATCGCAGCACATGCAGGTGAACGGTCCGGTCCCCGCAGCACGCCGCTGACGCAAAGCTTCAACCATCGCTCCGAACGCGGTTTTCGGGCTTTGCGGGTTGGCCGCGTCGTGCTTGATGTCCGGGTGATCCGCGTCAAAACCTTTGGTTGCGGGTTCAATATAATAGCCACCTTCAGTGACCGTGAGGGCGACAATCCGGATGGCCGGATCGGCCATATAGGCGATCAACGGGGCATTGTCGGCTGCAATAGGGGCGAAATCGATCATTGCGCCGGTCACCTCTGCTGTGGTGCGCGCCGGATCGAGTTCGATCAAAGTCGTCAGATAGTCCTGAGCCGCCAACTTGTCTTTTTGCAAAGCATCACCAGCACGCACGCCAGCGCCAACAATTGCCCAATCATGGGCAAGACCCTTCTGCATCAAACGGTGCAAATACCAGGCTTGATGCGCCCGGTGAAAATTGCCCAAGCCGATGTGGACTATACCTGGCGTCAGCGCAGCGCGGTCGTAGGTCGGACGGGCGATATCTGTCGGCAATTGTGAAAGCGTCTCATTGCTTAGCTTCATGGTGCCACTCCTTTGCAGTTGGACATTCATCAGCTCATCCAATTCCCGCCATCGACGTTATAAGTTTGTGCCACAATATAAGTGGCATCTTCGCTGGCCAGAAAGACGGCCATTCCAGTCAGATCATCAGCTGTTCCCATACGGCCAAAAGGCACGGCATCGCCAACTTCTTTCTTCTTCTGCCCTGGTTTCTTGCCTTCGTATTTGGCAAAAAAAGCATCGACACCGTCCCAGTGTTCACCGTCCACCACGCCGGGTGCGATAGCGTTCACATTGATCCCATGTTCGATCAGGTTCAGCCCTGCTGATTGCGTCAAGCTGATGACTGCAGCCTTGGAAGCGCAGTAGACCGCGACAAGGCTTTCACCGCGCCTGCCTGCCTGTGATGCCATGTTGATAATGCAGCCTTTGATACCTTTGGCGATCATGTGTTTGGCAACCGCCTGCAAGGTAAACAGTGTGCCGGAAACGTTGATGTCAAAGACGCGCCGATAGTCAGCATGTGTGATTTCGACGATAGGGGCCGCGCTAAAGATGGCAGCGTTATTAATCAGAATGTCGATCTGGCCAAGTGCAGCTATCGCGTCTTGCACACCTGCATCAATGCTGGCCGGATCGGAAACATCCATCTTTACCGCGACTGCGGCGTCGCCAATTTCAGCTGCGGCCGTTTTTGCACGTTCAAGATCAATATCGGCAATGGCAACCCGCGCGCCTTCGGCCACATAGGCCTTGGCGAACGCTAGCCCGATCCCTCGGGCCGCGCCGGTAATTAACGCGGATTTGCCAGAAAGCCGCATCAGTCGATCCGCAGACCCTGAGCGTCAAACTTGTGAACTTCATCCATTCGCGGGTTCAGATGAATTGTGTCGCCATGCCGCAAGTTGACATCGCCAATTGCACGAACAGTGATCGTATCCGTCAACCCAGTATTGTGGATATGGAAGAACGTGTCTGACCCCAGATGCTCGGCCACGCCGACAGTACCTTGCCACTGACCATTGCTTTCCACGACGTCGATATGTTCTGGACGAACACCAATCGTGTGCGCTCCGTTCTCTGCGGCGACTGCGCCTTCGATGAAGTTCATTTTGGGTGAACCAATGAATCCCGCTACGAACTTGTTGCGCGGTCTACGGTATAGCTCCAATGGAGAACCGACCTGCTCAATAAATCCGGCGCGTAGCACGACGATCTTGTCGGCCATTGTCATGGCTTCGACCTGATCGTGGGTCACATAAACCATTGTCGTGGCCAACTTCTTATGCAGCTCCGAGATTTCCATCCGCATACCGACACGCAACGCGGCATCCAAGTTGGACAAAGGTTCATCAAACAAAAAGGCCGAAGGTTCGCGCACAATTGCACGGCCGATGGCCACGCGCTGTCGCTGACCGCCAGACAACTGACCGGGGCGACGATCAATGTAGTCGGCGAGGTTCAGGACCTCGGCGGCTGCATTCACGCGGCGATCGATTTCAACTTGATCCATTTTCGCCATCCGCAAAGGGAATGCGATGTTCTTGCGCACCGACATATGCGGATAAAGCGCGTAGGACTGGAACACCATCGCAAGCCCGCGTTTGGCAGGAACAAGATCAGTCGCGTCCTTGCCGTCGATCTCGATATGGCCGCTCGTAATGTCTTCTAGTCCAGCAATCAAACGCAAGAGCGTGGATTTACCGCAGCCCGATGGGCCAACAAAGACGGTGAATTCGCCATCCTGAATAACCAGGTCGAGTGGTGGAATGACCTGTACATCACCGAATGATTTGGTCACCTGTTTGAGTTCGATTTGTCCCATGTCTCAGGTTCCTTATTTCACCGCGCCAAACGTCAGGCCGCGGACAAGTTGTTTCTGGCTGAACCAGCCAAGGATGAGGATTGGCGCAATGGCCATGGTCGAAGCCGCGCTGAGTTTTGCAAAGAACAAACCTTCTGGGCTGGAATAGCTGGCAATGAAGGCCGTCAACGGCGCGGCATTGACCGCAGTTAGGTTGAGGGTCCAGAACGCTTCGTTCCATGCAAGAATGAAGTTCAACAACAATGTCGAAGCAATTCCTGGGATAGCCATCGGCGTCAGGACATATATCAGCTCTTGCCGCAAAGTAGCGCCGTCCATGCGTGCCGCTTCGAGGATCTCGCCGGGGATTTCCTTGAAGTAAGTATAAAGCATCCAGACGATAATCGGCAGGTTGATCAACATGAGCACGACGACCAGTCCGGCGCGGCTATCCAACAAGCCCATTTTGATGAACAAAAGATAGATCGGGTACAGCACACCAACCGCAGGTAGCATCTTGGTTGAGAGCATCCAAAGCAGGATATCTTTGGTTCGATTGGATGGCACAAAGGCCATCGACCAAGCCGCTGGGATAGCGATGATACAGCCAAGTACCGTCGACAGACCTGCAATGATGATCGAGTTCCACAAGAACCGCGCGTAGTCGGAACGCTCCATCACTGTGCGATAATTTTCCAAAGTCCAATCAAAGCCAAGAAAGATCGGCGGGGCGGCAATCGCCTGCGCTTCTGTCTTGAAGCTGGTCAGGATCGTCCAGAGGATCGGAAAGAAGATCAGCAGGCCGATTGCCCAAGCAGCAGCCGTGTTAATGATCTTTTGGCGGGATGTAACAGAACGGGCCATGATATTAATCCAAGTTCTTTCCAACGATCCGCATCAGGAAGATCGCTACGATGTTTGCAAGGATGATGGCGTAGACACCACCGGCGGAACCGAGGCCAATGTTTTGGCTTTCCAATACACGTTGGAAGATCAGGTAGGACAGCGTCCGTGTTCCGAACGCACCACCGGTCGTCACGAAAATCTCGGCGAAAATCGCAAGCAGGAAAATTGTTTGGATAAGGATAACGATCGTGATCGCGCGTCCAAGGTGCGGCAGGATGATAAACCAGAACCGCTTGACCCATGGTGCGCCGTCCATTTCGGAGGCTTCCAACTGCTCACTGTCCAGTGACTGCACAGCGGTTAACAAAATGAGCGTCGCAAAAGGCAACCACTGCCAGCTGACGATCATAACAATCGACGGCAACGATGCATCCGACAGCCAACTGACTGGATCGGCACCAAAGAACCGCCAAAGATGTGAGAACAGACCGTTTACAGGGTCCATAAACATGTTTTTCCAAACCAGCGCAGACACGGTGGGCATGACAAAGAACGGCGCGATTACGAGGATACGCACGACACCTTGGCCCCACATGGGCTGATCCAGCAGCAAAGCGATCAGGATACCAAAGATGACGGTAATCAGCAGTACACTGCCGACAATTAGGAGGGTTGTCTGGACTGAGGGCCAAAAAGCGCTCGAGGTCACAAAACGGATATAGTTGTCAAATCCGGCCCAGCCTTGGTCACCGCCACGCAGGGGCAGGTAGACGCGGAAAGAAAACCAGAGTGTCATGATCAGGGGCACCAACATCCAGCCCAAGAGCAGGATCACAGCGGGTGCCATCATAAGTCTGGCAGCGGATCGGGAAGCTTTGGTCGCCATTTGGATGCATCTCCTCTGGTCACAGGCGGCGGAAGGCGCACTGAGGTCAGGTGAAAGTGTAATTTAAGGGGGTTAGAAAACCAAGGGGCGGCAATTTGGGCCGCCCCTTGGCTTGGAAGGAGTGCTTAGCGGTAGCCAGCAGCTTCCATGACTTCGTTCGTGATCGCCTGTGCTTTCTCAAGCGCCTCTTCTACGGTCTGCTGACCTGCATAAGCGGCAGAGAATTCCTGGCTGACCTCTGTGGCCATGCCTGCAAATTCAGGGATCGCGACGAACTGGATGCCGACATATGGCACTGGGTCGACAGTCGGGTTTGTCGGGTCAGCTGCGTTGATGCTGTCCAGTGTCATCTGTGCGAAAGGCACTTCGAGATACTCAGGTGTTTCGTACAGCGATGTACGCGCACCTGGTGGTACGTTTGCCCAACCTTCGTTTGCTGCAACCAGCTCGATGTACTCTTTGCCTGTCGCCCATTCGATGAACTGCTTGGCTTCAGCTTCTTGCTGTGTACCGGCAGGAATGGCCAGTGCCCATGCCCAAAGCCAGTTTGCACGCTTTTCAACGCCTTCGGCGTTTGGTGCCAGTGCGAAACCGACGCTGTCAGCAACGGTTGAATCGTCGCCAGTTACGAAGGACGCCGCAACAGTCGCGTCAATCCACATGCCGCACTTGCCTTGGTTGAACAGAGATAGGTTTTCGTTGAAGCCGTTGGTTGCGTAACCTTCTGGACCGTAGTCGTTCATCAGGTTGACGTAGAAGTTAAGCGCGTCGGCCCATTCAGGCTGATCGAACTGCGCGTTCCAGTCCTCATCAAACCAGCGTGCGCCGAAAGAGTTACCAGTGACTGTGATGAACGCGCCGCCTTCACCCCAACCAGCCTTGCCGCGCAAGCAGACACCGTTGATTTCGTTCGCTGGATCGTCCATCGCAGCCGCTGCTTCGCGGATGAACTGCCATGTTGGTGCCGTTGGCATTTCCAGGCCAGCTTTTTCCATCAGGTCAGTGCGATACATAACCATCGAACTTTCGCCGTAGAAAGGTGCCGCGTAAAGCGTACCGTCGTGAGACAGACCGTTGCGCATTGCTGGTAGAATGTCGTCCACGTCATATTCTGCGGACAGGTCGTTCAGCGGGACGAGCCAGTCGTTGGCGCCCCAGATCGGTGTCTCGTACATGCCGATTGTCATGATGTCGAACTGACCACCTTTGGTGGTGATGTCAGTTGTTACGCGCTGACGCAGGACGTTCTCTTCGAGCGTTACCCACTCGACTGCGATGCCTGTTTCTGCAGTGAAGCTATCGGTGTAGCCCTGCATACGGATCATGTCGCCGTTGTTAACAGTCGCGATTGTGATTGTTGCGGAATGACTGTCAGCGAATGCGCTACCAGCAGTGATAAGCGACAACGCCGTCGCTGCACGAAGTGTGCTCTTGAAAGACATCTGGTTCCTCCCTGGATTTCGATGTGGTGACTTTAAGCTAGGAGCAATACGACGCGACGTCAATAAAAATTTTACGCGCGTAAAAATTGAAATCCTACGCAGAGTCCCTGAGGATAAGACGTCCCTCTAAACGCGTGCTTTTCCAAGGCTCTACGTGTCCATCGATAGCCGCAAAAAGTGCCTCTGCTGCGTGCTTTGATACCGCATCATAATTGTGTGAGATCGTTGTCAGCGGCGGGCAAGTATAGCGCGAATGAGGGTGACCATCCTGACCTGCGACCCGAATCGCGCAGTCCGGACCGCGCCCCACCTTGACCCCTTGCTCGTAGCAAGCTGTCAAAAGACCGATCGCAAGACGGTCGTTACTGCATAGTACCGTATTGGTCGAAAACTGCTTGTTGGTCAGTGCCTGATGCCCACCCAAACGGCCGATTTCTTCAAATCCCCAGCCTTCGCCATCGACAGAAATGACCTGCGGCGTATGGCCAAACTTTTCCATCGCGTTCAGATAGCTTTGCCTGCGGCGGTGCGCGTTGGGGTTCGCAGGTGTCTTCATTTCGAAAAAACACGGCGGTTCGCCAGTGCGGCACAAATAGTCTGTGATATGCGATGTGAACTGAAAATTGTCCGATCCGACAAAGGCTATACCCAATTCATCGACGCTACTGTCAAAGATCAGTGTCGGGACATCGTCGCAGAATTTCTGCAGGGCGTCACGGTGGGATGCGCGCCCTAAAGGCGCAAGCAGCACGCCAGCGGGCTTCATCGATCGCAAGGTGTCAAGAACTTCGACCTCGAGGTCGGGATTGCCGTGGGCACTAAAAAGCGTTGGGCGGTAGCCTGCGTCGATGCATCGCTGTTCAAGGTTGCGTGCGATCTCTGCGAAATAAGGATCGGTCAACAGTGGCACCACGATGCCTACATTCTTGGTCAGCTTGCGGTTCTGGTTCATCGCAAAGACATTCGGGCGATAATCATATTTCTCGAGCGCGGCTTCGATCCGTTCGCGGGTCTTCGGGCGGACGCTTTCGGGATCATGAAAGTACTTTGACACCGTGGGCCGAGAGATCCCGCTTACAACAGAGAACTCTTCCATGTTTTTGATCTTCGTCGCTGACATGGCTTTCCCCCAGTCTGTATTCAGCAAAAAACTTTGCACACGCACAAACCGTAGTTCGCGCGCGTCAAGGCATAGCTTAGGCTGAAAAATCACAATGTCACAAATGTTAAAATGCAAACGCCCGCAAAACCTCTGGTTCGGTGGGCGTTTGCGCCAAAAAATCAGGTCAAAGGTAACGGTTCACCAAGTTCTCCAACCGTTCTTGTCGGCCAGAGCGCGGTTCAGGATTGATGTTCTCTGCCAGCACGCGGGCATGAATCGCATCAAGATCAGTAGACAGCAATGCCGCGCCATCGGCTTTGTCCCAGCCTGCATAACGCGCATCGCGGGCGGCTTCCAATTTTCCATCTGCCAACATTGCAGCCGCAGCCTTAAAACCTGCCGCACATGCATCCATGCCGCCAACATGCGCAAGGATCAGGTCTTCGGGATCAAGCGACTGACGGCGCAGTTTAGCGTCAAAATTGGTTCCACCTGTTTTGAAACCACCGGCACGCAGGACCTCATAATAGGCGAGCGCCATTTCTGGAACGTTGTTCGGGAATTGGTCAGTATCCCAGCCGGATTGATAATCATTGCGGTTCATATCGATAGACCCGAAAATACCAAGCTCGCGCGCAACGGCCAGTTCATGTTCAAACGAATGACCCGCCAGGATCGCGTGGCCTTGTTCGATGTTCATTTGCACTTCGCCTTCAAGCCCGAAGTCTTTCAGGAAGCCATAGACCGTAGCGACATCGTAATCGTATTGATGCTTAGTCGGTTCTTGCGGCTTTGGCTCGATCAGGATCGCGCCCTTGAAACCCATCTTGTGCTTATAATCGACGACCATTTGCAGCATGCGGCCCGCCTGTTGGCGTTCGCGGCCCATGTCGGTGTTCAGCAGGGTTTCGTAACCTTCACGTCCCCCCCACAGCACGTAGTTTTCACCGCCCAGTTTGATCGTGGCATCCATGCAGGTTTTGATAGTCGCTGCAGAATACGCGAACACATCAGGATCAGGGTTCGTTGCGGCTCCGGACATAAAGCGTTTGTGTGAAAACAGGTTCGCCGTTCCCCAAAGCAGTTTGACCCCAGTCGCATCCATCTTTTCGGCAAAGTAATCGACAATCGTCTCTAGGTTTTTGGTGCTTTCCGCAAATGTTGCCCCTTCAGGACGCACATCGGCATCGTGGAAACAGAAGTACGGCACACCCAGAATTTGGAACATCTCGAAGGCAACATCAGCTTTCAGACGCGCGGCGTCCATGCTGTCACCAAACCATGGCCGATCAAATGTCTGCCCGCCAAAAGGATCGCCACCCGGCCACGCAAACGAATGCCAATAGGCTGCCGCAAAGCGCAGGTGATCCTTCATCGGCTTGCCCATGACCACTTCATCGGGGTTGTAGTGGCGGAAAGCAAAATCATTGTCGCTTTCCTTGCCTTCATATTTGATCGCGGGAATACCTTTGAAAAAGTCGGTCATGTCAGTCCTTTCAACGCGTCATAACTAGCGCGGTAGCGTGCGTGGGCGTCATGAAAGGCACCGGTCAGTTTTGTATCAGGTTCAATTGTGCGGGCGATTTCAGGGCGCGTCGCGATCTCCGCCCCACCCCCTGTTGCTGCCATCATGCCAAGGCGTGCGGCCCCGAAGGCCCCGCCAAAGTCACCAGCGACTGGCAGATCAATTGGCATGTCCAGCGATGTCGCAATCGCCTTTACCCAATAGTCCGATTTCGAGCCGCCTCCGACTGCAATCAGTCTGTTGATCCGAGTGCCGGTTGCGGACAGCGCATCAAAGCTATCGCGCACAGCGTGGGTTACACCCTCAAGAACGGTTCGGGTCAGTGCGACCTTATCGCTGCTGTGGTCAAGATGCAGGAACGCGCCACGAATATTGCTATCATTATGCGGCGTCCGTTCACCTCCTAGATAGGGAAGGAAAAGCGGGCGGGCGGGCGCCTGCAACGATCCCAATGCCTGCGTCAGATCAGCCGCAGGGCTACCCGCCAGATGCGCAAACCAGTTCAGCGCATCGGCTGCAGCAAGGATAACGCCCATTTGGTGCCAAGTATCAGGCAAGGCGTGGCAAAAACTATGCACAGCCGTCGCTGCATCCGGTTGATACGCATCTGAGGCCGCGAACAAAACGCCGGACGTACCAAGCGACACAAATGCATCTCCTGCAGTTACAACACCGACACCCACGGCACTGGCCGCATTATCACCGCCACCGCCCGCAACCACGACGCCATTGGGCAGTCCCCAACGCTCAGCTAGCGCATCGCGCACTTGGCCGGACACGTCCGACCCTTCGACCAGTCGCGGCATCTGCGTGCGTGTCATGCCAGTGGCGGCAAGCAGATCATCGGACCAATCACGCTTGCCGACATCAAGCCAGCTTGTGCCTGCGGCATCCGACATCTCGGCTACTGCTTCGCCCGTCAGCCACAAACGCAAGTAGTCTTTCGGCAGCAACACGCGGGCGAGCTTGGCAAACACGTCAGGTTCGTACCGCGCAACCCACAGAAGTTTTGGCGCGGTAAATCCCGGAAATACGATGTTGCCGGTCAGCGCACGAAACTTTGGATCAGCGTCCAGTTCAGCCGCCTCTACGGCAGAACGCGTATCATTCCACAGTATACAAGGTCGCAGCACGTCATCATTGGCATCAAGCAACGTCGCGCCATGCATTTGGCCTGACAGGCCAATGCCGCGCACCGACGCCAGCGACACCTGTGCCGCCAATGACTGCATGACAGCATCTGCCGCATCCAACCAAGAAGCTGGTGCCTGTTCTGACCAACCAAGCGCAGGGCGCGCGACCTCTAACGGGGCCGTCGCCTCGGCCAAAATGGCCTGCGCATCGTCGACAAGAACAGCCTTGAGCCCTGAAGTTCCCAGATCAAGACCAATAAACATGTCAGTTCTGGTAGTCTGGCTGCAGTTTCGGGTTTTTTCCCATGATGATCATCGAAAGAATATCGTCTTCAGTGACATCTTCGACCCGTTCATTTCCGATCAGCTGGCCGTTTTTCATTACGGCAACCCGATCACAAAGGTCCATCATTTCGCGGGTGTCGTGGCTGATCAGAAAGATGCCGAGCCCTTGAGACTTCAGTTCTTTGATCAGATCGGCAACCATTTCTGTCTCGTGAACACCCAACGCTGCGGTTGGTTCGTCCATGATCAAGATCCGCGCATTGAAATATACAGCGCGCGCAATTGCGACTGACTGGCGTTGACCACCTGAAAGCGCGCTGACAGGCTCTTTGAATTTTTTGAAATTCGGATTGAGCCGCGCCATGATCCGACGGGTTTCAGCCTCCATCCGGGCATCATCCAGAAAGCCAAGCGGCGTTGTCAGTTCGCGCCCCAAGAAAAGGTTACTGGCCGCATCCAGATTGTCTGCCAGGGCCAAAGTCTGGTAGATCGTCTCGATATTGAGATCGCGGCTGTCACGCGGCGTGTGGATTTCAGCTTTCTTGCCATCAACCCAAAACTCGCCGCTGTCGGCCTGATAAGCGCCCGACAGACACTTGATCAGCGTCGATTTACCGGCACCGTTGTGACCCAATAGACCCACAACTTCGCCCGGATAAAGATCAAGCGAGACCCCATCCACAGCCCGGATACCACCAAAGGCGATCGAGATATTCCGCATTTCAACAAGCGGGGTTCCTGTACGTACATCAGTCATCAAAAGACCCCTACTTCACTTTTTTACGATAAAGATTATCAAGATAGACCGCGAATACGAGCACAGAGCCCACAACGATCTGCTGCACGGACGTATCGAAGCCGATCAAGACCATGCCTGATTGCAAACTTTGCATGACCAACGCGCCCAAGATTGCGCCGTAAATCGTGCCGATGCCGCCAGCCAACGACGTACCGCCGATAACAGCCGCCGCGATGACATAGAGCTCGTCCAACAAACCCAAGGCGTTCGTGGCAGAATTCAAGCGCGCAGAAGCAACAATACCGGCCAATCCGGCCAAGGCACCCATCAGCATGAAGATGCGCATTGTCATCCATTTCACGTTGATACCTGCCAGCTCTGCTGCTTCAGGATTGCCCCCGATGGCAAAAACGTTACGACCAAACCGCGTACGCTTGACAAGAATGGTCATCAAAATACCGACCGTCACAAGGATCAGTACGGGTATTGCAAATCCGTGGCTGATGAAAAGCCCCTCGGGTGGAACTGTGATGTTATTTGCAGTTGCGTATTGGTTCACAATACCGCGTGGCCAAGGATAAGCATTCACCAACAGAACGGACCCGATCACGAGCGTACAAGCAAGACCACCAACAGTCAGCTCACCCCACATCGGACGCATTGCAAACCCGTGTTTTTGACGGCTGCGTCGTCCGGACACCATGATCCAGATGATCACTAGACAGGCAACGATGCCGACGACCCAACTGCCCGTAGCGCCTATGGTCCCATATGGGCCACCTCCCAAAAGCTGGAAAGTGGAGTCCACAGGTGAAATAGTTTTGCCATTGTTGGCCAAGAAGGCCATGCCGCGCCAAACAAGCAATCCGCCAAGGGTCACGATAAACGCAGGGATGCCGCGATAGGCAATCAACCAGCCGTGAAAAGCACCAATCGTCATCCCCAACAGGATTCCGAACGTGCCTGTCAGAATCCAGATCATCGGATGCCCGAGACCTAGAAACTGCGGCAAAACCTCGACTTGGATAATGCCCATCGTCATGCCTGTGACGCCAACAAGAGCGCCCACAGACAAGTCAATGTGACGGGTGACAATGACAAGCACCATCCCTGTCGCCATAATCCCGATGGAAGATGTTTGAACCGAAAGGTTCCATAGGTTGCGCGGCGTCAACATCGCGCCAAACCCGTTAAAAATCACACCGTAAAGGTGAAAACCAACCCAGATCAGCGCCAACGCGCCAAACATGCCCAACAGGCGGGTGTCGATCTCGGTCCCTTTCAGGAATTTTCCGATCACCCCTAAACGCACCGGCGTGCCCTTGGTTTCGGTTGAGGCGTCAGAGACCTCGGACGTATCAGTCATACTCTTGTTCCCGTTTTGCAAAAGCCGCAGCAACCGTAACATCGCTCAGCATAGTACATGCGGCGGCGGTTTGCGCGTCCGGCGATGGCCACATGCCAAATAGTGGTGCAGGCAAAATAAAAAACCGGTGCCCAGAGTGTTCCAGGCACCGGTCAGATCAAAGCTTTTAGCAGCCAGCTACGTCTGCGATTGCGCCTTCACAAGCCTGCTCTTTCGAGATGTGGCCCGCGTCGATTGCAACGTTCAGGTTAGCACGTGTCAAAGGCGTTGGATCCAGCAGGATTGCAGGAACCGGAATACCTTTTTCACCGTCTGAGAACACGCCAGCGCCTTCGATGTCGGCCATTGCTGTACCTGCCGCAAGATCAGATGCGATCTGACCTGCTGCTGCACCCAATGCACGGGCATCTTTCCACACAGACACAGTCTGCAAACCACGAGCAACGCGGTTGATCGCTGCCAAGTCACCGTCTTGACCGCCAACAGGGATCACAAGACCCTGCGCGCCAAGTGCTGCGACAACACCGCCGGCCATGCCGTCATTCTGGGACAGAACTGCATCAACGTTGTTGTCGTTGGCAGTTAGGATCTGCTCCATGTTACGCTGCGCGCTTTCAGGCTTCCAAGCGTCAGAGAACGCTTCGCCGACAATGGTAATCGCACCCGATGACACGCTGTCACCGATGACTTCCATCATGCCTTGCAGCAAGAAACCGGCATTCGGATCACCTGGGTCGCCTTTGATGATCGCGTAGTTGCCTTCAGGCTGCACGTCCAAGACGGACTGCGCGATGATCCGGCCAACACCAACGTTGTCGAATGTCAGATAGAACGTCCGGTCGTCTTCGATCAGACGGTCGTAGCCGATCATCGGAATACCTTCGTTTGCAGCCGCATCAATAGCAGGCCCAATAGCATCTTTGTCCCAAGCGTTAATGATCAGAACGTCAACGCCTTGGCTCATCAGTGCTTCGATGTCTGTCAGCTGCTTTGCGGCAGATGATTGTGCGTCAGCAGAAACATATGTGTTTCCGTTAGCTTCGATTGCCGCAACCATAGCAGCTTCGTCGATTTTCCAGCGCTCTTCCTGAAAGCTGGCCCAAGATACGCCAACGCGCATGCCTTCAGCCAAAGCAGCAGAGTTGAAACCGACAACGGCAATAGCCGCGACGAGAATGGATTTATGCATGTAGTCCTCCCAATGATGTGCCCTCATGCACTGAGGGCGTGGGCTTGAAGCCCAATGAAATGCAGAATGCCTAATTAAATTCAGTTGTCAAAATAAAAATTGTCTAAATACCGAAATATTTAGCTTTGAGGTCGCAATAAAATTAGGCAATCTTGGAAAAATCCCTATCTGGGGTGGAATTACCCCCGTTAATAATTCAAGCTCTGAACTATGTATGACAATATCGACCCAGATGCCGCCGAATCAGAGACGCCTTTAGGGTGCGGGCCACGTCTGCCAGTCGTCAGCGGTGACGCAAAAACCCTGCGCCAGCAGATATTTGAGCATGTTCGGGGCGAAGGTCGTGCAGCGCGAACCGATCTCACACGCGCGTTGGGAATCAGCGCAGGTTCAGCCACAACACTCACCGCTGAGCTGATCAGCGCAGGGCTTTTGCGCGAGGTCGAGGGGCTGGCGCGCGAATCCGCGCGCGGACGCCCGCCAGTCGCGCTCGAAGTGGTGAACGAGGGTCGGTATGTTATCGGGATCAAGCTATCTGACGAAATGCACTCTGCCGTTTTGACCGATTTTGCAGGCCAAATGCTGGCGGACGCGACTTTGCCGACACCACCTGGACGCAAATCGATAGAAACCCTTTTGGATGAAATCGACGCCTTGATGGATCTGGTGTTGAAACCTGTAAACAAAGCGCTGGCCGATATTTCTGCCGTTGGCATCGGGCTGTCCGGTTTGGTCGATCACAATACGGGGATCGTAGCATGGTCCCCGCTCTTGACCGAACCCGACATGAATTTGGGGCAAAGCTTTCTAGAGCGTTTCGGCGTGCCACTTTTTGTGGACAACGATTCGAACGTTTTGACGCTCGCAGAGCTTTGGTTCGGCGCAGGCCGGTCTATGTCGGATTTTGCAGTCGTCACCATTGAACATGGCGTGGGCATGGGATTTGTGCTTGAAAACCGGTTGTTTCGCGGTGCCCGCGGAATGGGGTTGGAACTGGGTCACATCAAGGTCCAACTGGATGGCGCACTTTGTCGTTGTGGACAGCGGGGCTGCCTCGAGGCTTATCTTGCCGACTATGCTTTGGCCCGCGAGGCGGCAACAGCCCTGCATCGCAACCCACGTAACCAGCAAAGCGCGAATGCGATGCTGGACGCTCTGTTTTCGCAGGCAAAATCCGGCAACGAAGCTGCCCGCACAATTTTCCGCCGTGCGGGGCGCTATTTGTCAGTGGGCCTGTCAAATGTGATCCAGCTTTTTGACCCCGAATTGATCATCCTATCCGGCGAGCGGATGCAATACGACTATCTTTATGCCGACGAAGTCATCGCGGAAATGCAGCGCCTGACACTGAACAGCGGGCGCGTTCCGTGCCAGATTGAGACGCATGCGTGGGGCGATCTGGTCTGGGCACGCGGGGCCTCGGCGCTAGCCTTGACGGCGGTCACCGACAGGGTGGTGGGTGAACTGCGCACATGATCCGTTTTGTGCCTGCATTGCTTTGTGCCAGCGCGGCCAGCGCCCAACCGATGTTCGATGATCGCTCGGACGCTTTGCCGGAACATATCTATAGCGGCGGGTGGGAACATTTCGTCGGCGGTGGACTAGCTATTCTGGATTGCAACAGCGACGGGCGGCCAGACATCTTTGCCGCTGGCGGGACAAGTCCTGCAATCCTGATACGCAACGACGGTGACTTTCGTTTTACCCCCGCCGAACTTCCGCAGATTACTGGTGCCACAGGCGCATATCCCATTGATATGGACGCGGACGGGGTCTTGGACCTATTTGTTTTGCGCGTGGGCCAGAACCGTATTCTGAAGGGTTTGGGCGACTGCAAATTTTCGGATACGACCGAAGTCTTGGGCCTGCCCGCAGACAACCAATGGTCCACGGCCTTTACCGCATGGTGGGAAGGCGACAACACGCGCCCAACCCTAGCGATTGGCAATTACGTTGACCGCGACAATCCCGATGGCCCCTTTGAGGCCTGCGATACCAACAGTGTTCTGCGCCCCGTCGCGGAAGGCTACGCCGCCGAAGTCCTTGCCCCAGGTTTTTGCCCACTCTCTATTCTGGCTGCCAATGATGCACGTGGGCGACTGACCCTGCGCCTGTCCAATGACCGACACTATTACGTGCGCGGCGGCTACGAACAGATGTGGGACATTCAGGACCAGCGTTTTCTAGGGCCAGAGGACGGCTGGAACAATGTCTCGCTTTGGGGAATGGGTATCGCCAGCCGTGATCTGAATGCCGACGGATTGGACGAAGTCATGCTGACGTCGATGGGGGATCAGCTTTTGCAGTTTGCGACCCCAAGTGGCCAATATGATGCAGCCCGATTTGACATTGGAACCTACGCTCATCGCCCGCATATCGGTGATGATGGTCGCCCGTCGACAGGCTGGCATGCCGAATTCGGGGATATTGACAACGACGGTCTAGCTGACCTCTTTATCGCCAAAGGGAACGTCGACCAGATGCCCGGCATGGCGATGGAAGACCCCAACAACCTTTTGATGCAGCGCGCGGATGGAACTTTTGTCGAAACTGCCGCCGAGGCCGGGGTCGCGACCACTGATCGGTCGCGCGGAGCGGCTTTGGTGGATTTTGACGGCGACGGGCGGCAAGACCTGATTGTTTCGAACAGGCGCGTCCCGCTAGAGATTTACCGCAATGTGACGGCAGCCACAGGCAATTGGATCGGTGTTGATCTACGCCAACCTGAGGGGAATCGTTTTGCCATCGGGGCTGTGATTACCGTGACAACAAACGAAGGGTCACAGGTCCTACAACACACCATCGGTGGCGGTCATGCGGGGGGGCAACTGATTGCCCGTCACTTTGGTTTGGGCGCATCGACACAGGCACAAATAACCGTGGTCTGGCCAGACGGAACGACGACAACCACCACCGCAGACGCGGGTGCCGTCGTCACCATTGCGAAACCCTAGTCGACTGTCGGCATAGGTAGTCCGCTTGGCACGGACATCGGCACGCCCAAGCGCCCCTTGAGGCTGACGGGATCGGTCAAGGTCTGCAAGAACGCAACAAGGTTCGTCACATCATCTTGCGACAAGGGAACGGGCATCGTTTTTACGGCCGATGCAATCTCGTTCATCTGTACCGGATCATCCAGCACGGCATAGTCCACACCTTCAAACGCGGGCAGAACCGCCTGATCACGCACGTAACGCGCAAGACTTTCTGCTGGATCGCTATGGTCTGCCACAAACTGCGCCAAATCAGCGTGCGCACCGGCGTGCCCGTAGGGTGCTGTCAGTGCCACATTACGCAGTGACGGCGTACGGAATGCATACCGATCCTCTTCACGTCCGGTCACACGAAACCGCCCGTCATCGCGGGCGTGTGTTTCAAATGTCGCGGCTTTGCCCGGGCCGATTTGCGGCGCGGCCATAGCGTGAAATCCGTGGTCAGTCAGGAAAGGGCCTGCATGGCACGACACACAGTTCGCTTTGCCGTAGAACAGTTCCAACCCAGCTTGCGGTTGGCCTTCTAACGTCAGAGTTCCAGCCAAGACCGCGTCGTAGGGCGAAGTATCGCTGCGCCACTCAAACGCGACGAAGGCGGCAATAGCATTCGAGATATCAGTGAACGCAATATCGTCCGGTTTGGTAATATGAGGATAAGTGGCG
>Ga0208544_10000504_pt1 | contig 30683 bp, 32 predicted proteins | sample DEB08_DNA_9_FD_184526 | JGI IMG/M metagenome (GOLD analysis project Ga0208544, IMG submission 184526) | Aqueous microbial communities from the Delaware River and Bay under freshwater to marine salinity gradient to study organic matter... | ecosystem: Environmental > Aquatic > Marine > Coastal ... | reverse complement strand
GGTTGGTTACATCTCTCTGAGTCCAGCAATTTGCCCAAGGGCAGAACAAATTGGGACATAAATTCACAAAATGCCCAGCAGGCATTTGTTCATTCATCTGTTGAAAGCTCGCGAACTACTCCTTGGTGTGGGGTATTATAAATGCAGTAAGAGATTCTCTTACGAACATGTTTCTATATTGAGTGTGAAAGCATTCAAGATGGCGGCGCCTACCAGGGACTACGTATCGCGACTACGCAGTCCCCGCTAGGCGCCGTTGTCATTGGGGCTGAAATATGGTTTGCTTGTCTCTATATATGAGATTTTCGTATCTTTTAGCACTGGTACTAACACTCTCACTGGCGGGAGTACAGTGGTACCAAACAACGCAGTATATCTGCCCGGTTCCGATCAGTTACCGATTGGGCGAGGTTGATGATTCTTTTTCTATTTCACAGGCTGAAGCAAAGCAGTATATTGAGCAAGCCGCAGCGGTTTGGGAAAATATTGCTGAGCAGGATTTATTTGTATACGACGAGGCAGCGGATTTCACTATCAATTTTGTGTTTGACGAGCGTCAAGAGACAGCCAACGCCCAGACCACTGATCGTGAGCGACTAGATCGCATCGCGGTCCAAAATGAACAATTCCGGACTCAGATAGATGACTTGCAGGCAACCTACGTGCAGCGTAATGCCGAATTTGAAGCGACGAAGACAAATTATGATAATCGTCTTGCCTCATATAATGACGCCGTGCGACAGGCTAACGACCGTGGTGGAGCAACCCCGGCAGCGTTTGCTGTACTTGAAGCAGAACGTCTGGCGCTGCAAAGTGAAGCCGATCAGCTGCGTAGTGAGTCTAATACGCTTAATAGTCTCGCCACACAATTAAATGAACTAAGTAGTGAGGGAAATCGCTTGATTGAGACGTATAACCGTGAGGTAGAGGATTACAATCAGTTGTACGGTGAAACTCACGAATTTACCCAGGGAGACTATCGTGGAGGTGAAATCAACATCTATAAATTCTCTGATCAGTACGAGCTGATAACGGTTCTGGCACATGAGTTTGGTCACGCTTTAGGCATTGACCATGTTGAGGAACCGGGTGCGCTGATGTACTATTTACTAGACGACGAACTTGGTCAGATTCCAGTTCCAGCCGCGGTTGATATCGCCGCCTACCAGTTGGAATGCTCCGATCAAGGTTTCAGTGCTCGCGTCCGAGGATTTATTCGAGAAACTTTAGCTACATTTTAATTATGAATTCATTATTTTCAACCACACCGATGCGAATGCTTGGTGGACTAACAGTGTTTATGGCACTGATAGCGCTCGGATCGTACGCGTCACTCAATTTTGAGAAAATCCAATACCTAGATACAACCCCAGCGACCATTTCAGTGACAGGAGAAGGGGAGGTGTTAGCCGTACCAGATATTGGGCAATTTACCTTCTCTGTCCAGGCCAGGGCTGACGATGCTGCCACTGCCCAAGAAGAGTCAGGTACTAAAATCAACAACATCATTGCTTTCCTCAAAGAAGCAGGGATCGAAGAGACAGACATCAAAACCGTAGGTTACAACCTATATCCGCGCTATCGTTGGGAAGAACGATTGTGTGTTCCTGGTTCGTTTTGTCCTCCGGGAGAACAAGTCCCTGATGGCTTTGAAGTAAACCAGTCAGTCCAGGTGAAAGTCCGAAATACGGATGACGCCAGTGCGATTATTACTGGAGTTGGCGAGCGAGAGGCGACTAATATCAGTGGACTCGATTTTGTGATTGATGACACTGAGGCTCTAGCGCTCGAAGCTCGGGAACTGGCAATTGCTGATGCAAAGGCAAAGGCTGCCAAATTGGCCAAAGACCTAGGAGTGGATTTGGTCAAAATCACTGGCTACTACGAAGATGATGCGCGCTACGCACCAACACCGTACCAGAACCGAGTTATGTCTTTTGATGCGGTAGAAGAAGCTGGTTTTGGTGGAGCCGAGTTGCCAGTGGGGGAAGATCAGACTATTTCCCGGGTCACTATCACCTACGAAATTAAATAAATTAAGGAGCCCAGCGACGATAATTTATTTATATCCGAATTTGCTCATTTCCTAGAGCAAATTCCTGGATGAAGGTAGCTCTGTTGACGAATATCGTCGTTCAACGTATCTATCTAATTGAGTGTTTTACAGTAAAGAGCGGCGCCAGTGGCGCCGCTCTTTACTTTTTTCACCCTCGCTGTATACTATGTGTAAATAAAGCAATCGCCTACCGGCGGTTTTTTTAGACCAACAATCATCATTATTTAATTATTTACCATGGATCGATTCGCAAACTACCTCAAAGCCACAGCTGCCGAAATGAAGCAAGTTAAATGGCCAACCCGCCAGACAGCCGCTTTTTATTCACTGCTCGTGATTATTATCTCTGTTCTGACAGCGCTATACGCCGGTGCTTTTGACTATATGTTCGGTCAATTTATCAACTACATCGTAATCAACTTCTAATCCTATGGCTAAGCAACAAAGCGATGGGGAACGGCATTGGTACGCAATTCACACCTACAGTGGGTATGAGAACGCTGTAACCCGTAACCTGCTACAGCGAATTGATTCGCTCAACATGCATGAGTCTATTTTCAACGTGGTGGTTCCAACCGAAAAGAAAATCCGAGTGAAAGGGGGTAAGCGAGTGGTAGAAGAAGAAAAAGTGTTTCCAGGGTACGTATTGGTGAATATGATCGTGAACGATGAGTCATGGTTTGTCGTTCGAAACACGCCACGAGTAACTGGGTTTGTGGGATCTGGAACTCAGCCAGTTCCGTTGACCGAGGCAGAATACGAATCCTTCATGAGAAAAATGGAGAGTGATACGCCAACGCACAAGGTAGACCTAGAGGCAGGCGATATGGTCATCATCGCAGATGGTCCATTCAAAGACCTCGAAGGAAAGGTTGGCGAAGTCGACGAAGCGTCTGGAAAGGTAAAGGTCCTGGTGAGTATGTTTGGTCGAGAGACGCCGGTCGAGCTAGACTTTCTACAGGTAAAGAAAGCGAACTAACACAAGCTGTACAAGAGAAAAGCTGCTCGATGAGCAGCTTTTCTCTTGCCAAAACCCAATATATTCGGTATTGTACCGGGGCTTCAGGTGGAGGTGGATATGGACCCACAGCTACCGCACAATTTTAAATTAAGCTTATGGCAAAGAAACTCGTAAAACAAATCAAAGTACAAGCAATTGGAGGAAAAGCTACTCCAGCTCCACCACTTGGACCGGTACTGGGACAAGCTGGAATCAACATCGGTGAGTTTGTAAACCAATTCAACGACCAAACCCGAGAACGAATGGGGGAGGTGGTACCAACTGTCATTAGTGTGTACGACGATCGAACATTTGATTTCATCGTTAAAGTGTCACCAATGTCACGACTGATCCTAAAAAAGATCGGAAAAGATAAAGGTTCAAGTAAAAACACGGTTTCAACAGCTGGAACTATTACTAAAGCACAGGTGAAAGAAGTGGCGGAAGAAAAGATGCCTGACCTCAACGCCGCTTCAATCGAAGCTGCTATGAAGATCGTCGAAGGATCTTGCTACTCAATGGGGATTAAAGTGGTATAGACCACTTTAATCGACCTTTTGAGCAAGATCATGAGCACAGCGAAATTATCTGGCCAAAAGGTGTACTGTTCTCGTAGAGAATTAAGTGGTATAGACCACTTTAATCGACCTTTTGAGGTAAATTTGACCAAAGGGAAAATATCCTTAGAGGATAAAAGTAGCAAAGTAGTCCACAGAAAAGTTTAGAAAAATCACCGGGGATCATCTGATCCCCGGTGATTTTTCTTTCCACTTTGCACAGTTGGAAAGAAATGATACACTCTCTCGTCTCCAATCAATGGAGACGAGTTATTTGGCACTAGCAGTAGGAGGGTGTAAATATGAGGCAGAGCAGAGTTCGTAATCAGCATTTAATTGCTTTATTCAACGGTGTAGGTTTCGTGGTTGTGAAAGATTGTGTCTTCAAGGCTGTTTTCTCAGCCTACCGAAAAGACGTAAATCTTTTAGAACAGCAAGTACCATTTTTTTTGGCAGAATTTATCGCTTCCAGCGATATACCGGTGCTCAGCCGCGAACCAGTTACAGTTGGCCCAATACCGGCCGTGCGTCGTCTGAACATTCAAGATCGTTCTTATGAAATTTGGGTACATGTATTTCAAGTACCTGAAGATTGCGACTTTTCTTCAGCTATGGTGGTGTCTTTTTTCAACCATCAGCTAAGCCAAGACCTAGACGTTCTCTTGTATCAGGCACAACAACAATTACAACAAAAAGTTTTTGCGTGATTTAAAAAGGCCGGGCGTACCACGCTCCGGCCTTTTTTGATACACTAGTGTCACTATGACAAACCGACCAGGCGCCCTGACCGATCAGATGTTAGCGACATTAATTACCAGAGGAAATATAATTGATTCTTCGCCTGACCATATTTCACCAGCTTCTCTTGATCTAACAGTGAGTGCTGAAATCTACAAAATCCGTGGGTTGGTGTTGCCAAAAGTAGGGGAACCTATCCGCGACCTGATGCCGTTTATGGAAACCGAAATAGCTGACATAAATCAGCCACTGCAGTGTAACGAGCTGTATCTCGCCAAGCTCAACGAGTCACTCGATTTACCGGAACACATCTACGGCTACTGCAACCCCAAATCATCCACTGGTCGGCTCGATATGCACGTGCGGGTCTTAGCTGACGGCGTACCGCGCTACGACAGTATTACTCCCAAAGGGTATAAAGGTGAACTGTGGGTCGCCATCGCTCCTAAATCGTTTGGCGTGCAAATCCACACCGGTACACCACTTACTCAACTGCGACTCTTTACCGGCGACACCCGGTTTTCGGAACTCGACCTCGAGTTGTCGATGCAGGCTGGGCTAGTCTGGCATCCAAGTGAAGACAAGAAAATGCTCTACAGTGACTTGGTTACTAATGACCAAGATGGCACCGTGGTCTTGACCGCTCTGGTAGAAGAGGGGATGTGTGGCTACGAGTGCATTGCTGACCCGGCCCAGGTGGTAGACGTGGCCAACATCGCCCACTACGACCCCACCGAGTTTTTTAAGCCCTTGCAAATTATTGATGGGGCACTCAGGCTAGAGCGCGACAAATTTTACATCCTCTCTGGAGCAGAACGGGTTAAAATCCCACCGAACCTCGCGAGCGAGATGGTGCCGATGGACGAACGATCAGGTGATTTTCGTTCGCACTATGCTGGGTTCCTCGACCCGGGCTGGGGCTGGGGGGCTGACGGAACCGGTAAAGGTCGACCCTTTACTCTAGAGGTGCGACCCTTTGAGGACCTGGTGGTACGCCAAGGGCAGCCAATTGCTAAAATCCGCTTTGAACGCCTGACCGCTGAGCCAAGTGAGCACTATGACTCAGGGGTAAACCACAACTACCAGTCACAAAGTGGCCCAAAGCTCGGTAAACAATTTAAGTAAAAAAACGGTGCCGCTTGGCACCGTTTTTTTGTAAACTACTGATCGGTTCGAACTATATCCGCCTCACCGCGTTTGACGTCAAACCGGCCGGCTTCTGAGGTGATGCGGACCGCCAGGTCGATGTCTTTGTAGGTTTCACGGAGGATCTCAGCCATCCGGGCGGCTTGTACCGCCAGGGTAGGGTGCACGAGGCTCGAGGCACGTAACTCAACTAGGTACACCAGGGCTGGCAGGTCACCTGATAGGTAGTTGCTGATCTTGAACCCCATCGGTAGGTAGTACTGGCGCAGGGCCTGGTCGACAGTTAGATCAGTTGCAGCACTGCCTAAGTCCTCAATCAGTGACTCTGCTTCAGTCCGTAAATCAGGGGTCAGCTCATCAAGGTACCAGTCATGGAAACCGATCTCGCTTGTTAGCAGGGGCATCCGTTGGGTTACCGCGCGATGCCGTTGAATGTCTCGGAATGACCCGAAATCAAGCGTAAACTGGAACGCCGCCTCGCCATAGGCACCAAGCCATTTTGGGAGCTCAGTCCGGTCCGGTCGGTCGGATAGAAGTGTTTGAAATGGTTTGAGGTCGTCGTGGTTGATGCCGTCGCGCACGAGGGTTAGTTCCGGACAGTTAGCGTCGTGGTAGTAGTACTGTGCGCTGGCTGTAGCATTGTATTCGTGAGTCGCTCGGTATTTTTCGTACCGTTCATCATCGTGCGCTTTAAATGAACTAGGGTACATTGCTAGCATCGCTTCGTTGAGCTTGGAAGCAATTTCGCGCACTTCCTCCAGTGGGTGATGACGTAATTGCATGATGCGGTCGTCAAATTGTCGCAGGGTAGTGGTCCAAGCGATGTTAGTGCTCGCACCAGCCGGGAGGAATCCGCGAGTGATGTCAAACGCTCGGGCCGCGATAGCCTTTTGGTAACTAGCTTCCTTTTCTCCTTCGCCTAGTGGGTAGCGGTTGGGTAGCTCGGCGGTCATTTCTTTCACGGCTTTGAGGTAGAAACGCCGCCAGTTTTCTTGAATAGCACTACCTGCTTCGGTCCCTTCTGGATTTAAAAATGGTTGGTTGGCAAAATCGATGTAGCGGGTTGAGGCTTCTTGCCCGTTGTACAGCTTGCTGTCCTGGATGGCTTTGGCAGCCAACATACTGATTCCCTCGATAAACACTACCCCCACTCCACAGTCACCGATTGATTTGTGACCGTATTGCACGTAGTACGTTGACATAAATTTATCAGCACCTCGTTCGGCGAGTACTTGCAGGTGACCATTAATTCCTTCGGTTGAGCGACTATGCAGCGCCTGCAACATCGCGGTCATCTCAGCGGTCAGCACAGCCCCTGAATCAATAACGACAATTTTTCCTCCGGGATCAAGTTTGGTTTCGTGGTGTTTGAGTTGTTCGATGGTAGACATATGTCGACAATGATATCATGTAGATAATTATCACTAGTATTGACCGACATGAAAGGCAAACTCATAGTTATCGACGGCGGAGATGGTGCAGGGAAGGCAACACAAGTGTCATTGCTAGTTAAACGCCTGCAAGCAGATGGTCACAAAGTGGAGACATTAGATTTTCCTCAGTATACCCAAAACCATTTTGGTAAGTTGCTGCGAGAATGTCTGGACGGAAAGAGAGGTGATTTTATGAAGGTTGATGCCAGGATTGCTTCCACATTGTATGCGGCAGACCGTTTTGAGGCCAAACCTCGATTGGAGCAATGGCTGGAGGAAGGAAAGACAGTGATTCTGGATCGTTACGTAAGTGCAAATATGATGCATCAAGGCGCAAAGATTGATGATCCAGAAAAGCTGGAGGCGTTTCTGGGGTGGTTGGATCATATGGAACATGAGATTTTTGGTATCCCAAGACCAGATCAAATTATTTATCTGGAAGTGCCAAATGAGGTAAGGGTCGCTCTAAAGCAAAGGGCAATTGAAGAAGGAAAGCATGGTTCCGGTGTAAAAACAGATGTGGCAGAACGTAACCATGAGCACCAAGAAGCAACAGAGATGCGCGCTCGTACCATCGTGGCAAGTAAAAATAACTGGAACTTAGTTTCTTGTTGTGATGATCTTGAAATTCGAAGAAGAGAAGAAATTCATGAGGACGTCTATAAAATAATTCAAGGTATTTTATAGATATGCAACTACAAATCAAAAAACTACACCCTGACGCTAAAATACCCAGTTTTGCCCATACGACTGATGCCGGAATGGATTTATGTTGCTGCGAGGGGTTCGTGATAGAACCAGGAGGTCATATGATTGTAAAGACGGGGGTGGCAATTGTGTTTCCCGACGGGTATGCAGCCCTCACGTGGGATAAAGGTGGCGTTTCAAATAAGCGTCACCTAAAGGTAACTGGTGGAGTGTTTGATGCTGATTACAGAGGGGAGTACTTAATCGGTTTATACAATTTTGGCACTGAAGCCCAGTCATTTGCAGCTGGTGACAAAATTGCCCAACTGTTGATTCAAAAAGTCGAACACCCAGAGATTGTCGAGGTAGACGAGCTTGATGATACAGCGCGAGGAGAAGGGCGATTTGGGAGTACCGGGAAATAGTTTGTCTGTTGCATGGGACTGTTGTTTGTGGTTTAGTGTTGGCGGACTAGAAACAATACATTCTCGAAAGGAGAATACAATGCCAAATCTAGAAATTTTCGACAGCATGATGCCAGCTTGGGAAAATGCACAAAAACCAATGGACGATGAGCAGCGCTGGAAAAATACTTTTCCTGATTCCAATCAGACACTACTCATGCATGTATACTCTGTGATGTTGACCATGCGGGATCTCCAGCTTTTTTTCCGCCAGTTTAATCCTGGTTGGGACGAGCAGTTGTTGATGGATTCGGCTATGTTGCACGACCACGGTGAGCCACTATCTGGTGGAGACGAAGACATCGAGAGTCGCACTGAAGGAAAGGAAGTGCGTGAGTGGGTAGGGTTTGCTGCTTTGGTCAACGACAAACCGGAGTGGGTGCAACAACCATATCTGCGAGCCTTTGCCTTGCAATACGCCATCAAAGACTGCGATGACGATCTCCCCGAACAGGCTCTCGCATTTGTGAGGGAGCATCGCCAACACAACATGGCGGCTGCGTGGTTCTTTGATTTTGTGGAGTGCATGGACTACTTTCGATCAGCTAGAGTTGGTTTCCGCGAAAACCTTCGGCACATCAAGGGTGAAGAAAAGAACCACGAAGGTATGTTTGAACACGTGTTTGGCAATACCTGCGGCAGAGTTGAGAGGGCGTGTGAACATTTGCCGCTTTTGCGGGAGTTCTGGACATCGCAACTGCAATCTGACTTTGCAGAAGTGGCGCTTGAAGACGCTAAAGGTTCAGTACCGCCGGCGTTTATTCGTCGAGAAGCGTAAAAATTTTAGAGGGGCAGCCAAAGCTGCCCCTCTTTTTATTTTATTGTATACTGGGTGCATACAATTCACCTTTCGACTTATGATCTAGCTTTCAATTTTATTTGAGATACCACCTGTTCTAGCAATTCTGTCTGGTCTAAAGACAGAATTGAGAACTAAATTCGATATAGTCGCTGCACTCCTTATCTCATTTAATTTTCTGTAGAGCCAAGAACTTAGCCGTTTTTAGTAACCCAACTAACATGAACGAATACCAACACATCAAAGATCAAGACGAAGAAATCTACGCAACCCTAGTCGGGGAAGAGGAACGAGAGAAAAAGGGAATTGAGCTGATTCCTAGTGAAAACTATGTATCGATGGCGGTGCGAGAAGCAATGGGTTCAGTATTTACCAACAAATACTCAGAAGGGTATCCAGGCCGACGATACTATGGTGGACAGGAATTCACCGACGCGATGGAAACCATTGCAATCGATCGAGCCAAGAAGTTATTTAAGGCAGAGTACGCAAACGTGCAACCACTAGGTGGGGCGGCCGCAAACGTGGCGATGTATTTTGCCTTGATGGAGCCAGGTGACACCGTATTAGGAATGGACCTCTCGCACGGCGGACACCTCACACATGGTCACCCTACAACCGCAATCAACAAAGTGTTCAACTTTGTCCGGTACAAAATGAAAGACGTGGAAACCGGTGAAATCGACTATGACCACTTGCGTGAGATGGCGCTCGAACACAAACCTAAGATCATCCTGGCAGGATTTTCAGCCTACTCGCGTGAGCTAGATTACGCCAAATTTAAAGCTATCGCTGACGAAGTTGGAGCGTACACCGTAGCTGATATTGCGCACATCACGGGTCTAATTGCGGCTGGGGTACTTAAAAACCCGTTTGATTATGGCTTTGATGTTATGACAATGACCACCCACAAATCATTGCGAGGTCCACGCGGGGGAATGATTGTGGTGCGCGAAGACGCCGAGATTGCGAAGAAAATCAACAAAGCTGTCTTCCCGGGTATGCAAGGTGGGCCACACATGCACCAGATTGCAGCCAAAGCAGTCGCCTTTAAAGAAGCACTTGATCCGGGCTTCAAAGCCTATGCGCAGCAGATTGTAAAAAACGCCAAAGCGATGGAAGTGGTCTTCAAAGACAAAGGAGTGCGCCTGATGTGTGGCGGGACTGATAACCACTTACTACTGGCCGATGTCAATGGCTCATTAGGTATTACCGGACAAGAAGCAGAAGTGGTCCTCGACTCGGTTGGAATTACCCTCAATAAAAATATGATTGCAGACGAGCCACGCACCGCGATGGATCCGTCGGGTATTCGATTTGGTACCCCAGCTATGACCACCAGAGGAATGAAAGAAGAGCAAGCAACAAGATTGGCTGAAATCATGATTGAAGCGATGCAGAATAAGGATGATGCAGCTAAAAAAACTGAGCTTCAAAAAGAAGTACAAACCATGTGTGAAGCCTTTCCGGTACCAGAGAAGTTTGTGTAAATTCCGTATCACCCTATACTGATGATAAGTGGTAGTTTGGAACTCTACCGCTTACACTGTCCCTCGTTCTAGGAACTGCGCCCGGCTTGCCCGGGCGCTTTTTTATTTCTTGAGTTACTTGGTATGATGCTGTTATGAGCTTACGTTCTCTTTCTAGCGTCCTTTCCCGCAACTGGCTGACAGTGGCATTTATTGGTGGGTTTATTACCGACCTGATTTTGTTGAATCGGATTGACGACGTCATAGATAACTTGATTTTGTTAACATACGTAGTACTAGCGACGGTTTCACTACTTTTATTTTATGCTGGAGCAGCGCAGCGGTTTCCGATGACGATTTCGCGACTGATCAATCGCTATATGCCAGTACTTTTACAATATTCCCTGGGAGGACTTTTGTCAGGGATGCTGATTTTTTATGGGCGTAGCGGGGATTGGATTGCCAGTGCACCGTTTTTGATCTTGATCCTACTAGTTATATTTGGAAATGAGTTGCTCGAAAAACGTTCCGATATGCTGGTGTATCACATTGCACTGTATTTTATTGGTATTTTCTCCTACGTTGTGTTGGTGTTACCAGTGATTTTGGGTCGGATGGGGGATGGTATTTTTATCCTCAGTGGCCTGATCGCGTTGCTGTTTGTCAGCGGGGTAGTCAAACTGCTGTACCGGATTGTGCCGAACTTTATGAAGTTCAACACCAAACGCGTGATTATAATGATTGGGACTTTATATTTCACCATGACTGGTCTGTATTTTTTTAACCTGATTCCGCCGATTCCACTGTCGCTCACGGAACTCGACATTGTACAGTCAGTCTACCGGGATAATGATGGCAACTACCGGATTACCGACGAACAGCAACCGTGGTACCGCCAGCTTCCGCTAGTGCGCGAAGAACTGCATCCAACTCGTAGTTCAATTGCGTGCTTTGCGCGAGTGTATGCACCAACGAGGCTAGAGACTCGCATTTATCACCGCTGGGAGTACAAAGACGCTGCAGGTCAATGGCAAGACGCCTTTCGGTTTGGATATCCAATCACCGGAGAAAATAGTGGTGGGTATCGTGGTTATACGATCCTTGATGCTTTTAGTGATGGTATTTGGCGGTGCGGGGTCGAAAACGAGCGGGGGCAAGTGTTGGGGCGAACAACAGTTAAAATCAACACCACCGATCCTGCTCGCCCGATGGTGACACGAATTGAATAGAAAATAACTTATCATATATGATAAGTTATTTTCTATTCAAACTGATGACAGGTATACACTGATAAGGTAGAGTACAAACCATGCAAGACACAATCCGCATTGAGATAGAGAAAGCAATTAAAACCCTCGGTTGGCCGGAGGTTACTTTTGTAGTGGACTATCCGACCGACAAAAACGCCGAAGCAGACGTTTTTTCTAATGTGGCTCTCGTGCTATCAAAACAAGTGGGACAAAGCCCACGAGAGGTTGCCGAACAACTAGCCGCTGAACTGGAAGAAAAAATTAACCTAGTTACAGCCATCGTAGTGGCTGGTCCGGGGTTTCTCAACTTTAGTCTCAACCGCGAGTATTTTAAAACGACGCTGGAAGGTGCCGTTGCTGCTGGTGATCAGTGGGGAAGAAACGACAGTTGGGGTGGTAAAAAGGTGATTGTTGAATACACCGACCCCAATCCGTTCAAGGAATTTCATATCGGACACTTGTTCACCAACGCAGTGGGAGAGAGCATCGCTCGACTATTTATGATGAATGGTGCTGATACTAAGCGGGTGAATTACCAAGGTGATGTTGGTATGCATGTGGCGAATGCTGTTTGGGGAATGATGAACGGTGCTTATCTGTCTGATAATGAAGAGTGGCCTCCGGCCATGTTGGGTATGGCATATGCATACGGTGCAAGTGAATATAAATCAGCTCAAAATCATTCAGTAGTAGAAGAGGCAAAACGAATAAATAAGATTATTTTCAATTACTTTGCTACGGGTAATATAGAAGATGAAAAGGTTATTTCATATTATAAAAGAGGGAGGGAAACTTCACTCAAATATTTTGAAGAAATCTATGAACTTGTAGGGACAAAGTTTGACGAATACTTTTTTGAGAGTGAGGCTGGGCCAAAAGGAAAAGAGATTGTTATAAACAATCCTGATATTTTTCCGGAAAGTGATGGTGCTCGTGTTTTTAAAGGTGAAGAGTATGGCTTACACACACGAGTATTTTTAAATAAAGAAGGCCTCCCAACGTATGAAGCTAAAGAACTTGCCTTGGCTAAAATGAAAGAAGATCGACTGGGTGAATATGACCACTCTGTGATTTCAACTTCAAACGAAATTACGGAGTATTTTAAAGTGCTCAAAAAAGCCATGAGTTTTGTGTATCCCGAACTTGAGAAAAAGACAGAGCATATTGGACACGGAACAGTCCGTCTTACAACTGGGAAAATGTCATCACGAACCGGAGACGTGATCACTGCAGTCAGTTTTATTAACGACGTGGCTGCTTCAGCTAAAGAAAAAATTGAAGAAAATGGTCACCAAGCCGATGAGCAACTGACATCCTCGATTGCAATCGGAGCAATCAAGTACGCAACTTTGAAAGGCAATATATTACAGGACACAGTATTTGATAAGGAAAAAGCCCTTTCATTTGAAGGAGACTCAGGCCCATACTTGCAGTACACGTATGCCCGAATTCAGTCAGTCCTAGCCAAAGCCGCTGAAGCTGGGGTTAATCCAAAAACCGAAGCTGCTCCAACAGAAGCCTACGCCGTAGAAAAGATGATGGAGCAATTTCCTAGTGTCATCCAGGTAGCTCTGGCCGACCGTGCCCCTCACAAAGTAGTAACTTATTTGACCGAACTCGCGTCTGAGTTCAATTCTTTTTACGCGCAAGAGAAAATCGCTGATGTTGATGATGAATTTGCGCCGTATAAAGCAGCGGTTGCTGCGACCGTTGGAAATACTCTCAAACGAGGATTGTGGGCACTCGGGATCGAGGCTCCACAACGGATGTAAGAAAAGGTGAAGAAAAATAAATATTTCTCTTCGCCTTTTCTTCCTCCCTGCATTTCGCTCGGAAATGAATATGCCTAACGGCGCATTCAGTATCGCTCGCTACATTTGGTAGTAGTTTGACTATAAGGAAAAATTACGGTTTACTGCACTGGAAATATGTGTTGTATCCGGTCATCACAACTTGCTGACTATGATGCAGTCATTTTTTCTGTTGTGTTGTTCTTTGCTCGAAAGGGGATAGATATGGGCTCTAAACCAAAAGATGAAGCCGAGTCAGCTTTGCCTAATAGAGTGACAAAGGTCGGTTCTGTAAGGCATAAGGAATTATTGGAGGAAATTCGCGAAAAATCAGCGGCGAGCGCTACTCATTTAGAAAGTTTGAAACAAAAGCTTTTACCAACGAAAGACTAGGTAAAATTCCTGGCTAGAAAAGCGTACCAGTGGTGCGCTTTTTCTTTTGCCATTCTTTATTGGTCTGCTACACTAAATTTGTGATCTGATACATCACGTTAGAAGCGGTTGCATCAACCACTTTGAAATGTCTGATATACATAACTAATTTCATATGAATTCAAATCCTAAAAAAGCTCATGGCCGAGAGAACGACAGTGTCAAAACTGTCGATTCTGTAGAAAAAAGTGAAGTCGCCCTGCGCGAAGAATCAATCCAAGCCTTCTGGGAAGAACAGGATATTTTTAATAAATCAGTTGCTGCCCCGGCCGGGGAAGTACCCAAGGGGGATTTTGTATTTTATGATGGGCCACCGTTTGCGACTGGATTGCCGCACTATGGCCACATCCTAGCTGGAACGATTAAGGACGCCATCCCGCGGTTTTGGACCATGAACGGCTACCGGGTGCGCCGGAAGTGGGGCTGGGACTGTCATGGGTTGCCGCTTGAAAACCTGATTGAAAAGAAGTTGGGACTAGCGACCAAGCGTGATATCGAGGATTATGGGGTCAAGAATTTTAACGAAGCCGCACGCGATGCGGTGATGGAGTACGCCGACGATTGGAAGCAAGTCATTCCACGTATGGGCCGCTGGGCAGACATGGACGATGACTACAAAACCATGGACAGCACCTACACCGAAAGTGTCTGGTGGGTATTCAAGCAGCTCCACGCTAAAGGCCTGGTGTTTGAAGGGTTTAAAACCATGCACCTGTGCCCACGCTGCGGGACGACGCTGTCTAACTTTGAGGTCAACCAAGGCTACAAAGACATCAAAGATATCGCTGTGACAGTCAAACTGCCGTTACTTGATGAGGTTGGGAAAGTGACCGATACTAGTCTGCTCGTCTGGACGACAACCCCATGGACGTTGCCGGGGAACCTGGCCGCGGCGGTGAACGAGGAATTTGAGTACGTAAAAGCGAAGGTGGTGAGTGAAACCGGTGATGATTTTGTCATCCTGGCCAAAGGTCGACTGGCACATCTAGATGGCACAGAATTTGAAGTAGTAGAAGAAATCAAAGGTGCTGACCTGGTTGGGCGTCGCTACCAGCCACCGTTCCCGTGGATGGGTGAGCAGGATTTTGCTGACGGCAAAGATAACGCCTGGGTCATCCGTCACGCTGACTACGTCGAGATTGGAGAGGACGGGACTGGTGCAGTCCACATTGCGCCGGCTTATGGTGACGACGACATGAAACTGGCCCAAGCGCACCACGTGCCGATCGTGCACCACGTCGATAATTCAGGACATTTCAAAGACTGGGTGACTGATTTTGCGGGGCAACTGGTTAAACCAAAAGACGATGACGAGGCTGGAGTTGGTCACATGGATGCTGACATCGAGGTACTTAAAAACCTGCAAGGTAAAGGGGTCATCTTTAAAAAAGAAAACATCACCCACAGCTACCCGCACTGTTGGCGGTGTGACACACCGCTACTGAACTACGCGACTACGTCGTGGTTTGTGGACGTACCCAGCATCAAAGACCAGCTGGTTAAAAACAACGCGCAGGTTAAGTGGGTCCCTGAACACGTGGGCACTAACCGCTTTGGCAAATGGCTCGAGGGCGCGCGCGACTGGGCGGTGTCTCGCCAACGGTACTGGGGCGCACCGCTTCCGATCTGGAAGAATCCTGTGACTGGGGACTACAAAGTGTTTGGTAGCCTTGAGGAACTCAAGCAATACGTACCTAAATCAAACAACACCTACGTCGTTATGCGTCACGGACAGAGTGAGAGTAACGTGGCTGGGGTTATCAGTGCCAATATCAATAATGAAGACCCAGTCACTAAGGAGGGGCAAGCCCAAGTGTTGGCAGCGTGTGCTGAACTCAAGCAGCAAAATATTGACCTGATCATTGTGTCGCCGTTTATGCGCACCAAGCAAACCGCTGAATTAATCAGAGAGCAGCTCGGCCTAGCAGCCGACGCAGTGGTGGTAGATGAGCGGATCCGAGAGTTTGACCTAGCAGATGAATTTGAAGGCAAGCGGTGGCATGACGACTACGCGGCTAACTTTACTACCTGGGAAGAACGGTTTACTAAAACCCTGCCGGGCTCAGAAAATCGGCGCGACGTAACCCAGAGAATGGGGGAATTCCTCTACGATATCGACACGCAGTACGCTGACAAAACGATCTTGGTCGTCAGTCATGGTGGATGTATTGCGACCCTTCGCGCTGCAGCAGCCGGGATGAATGCCGAACAAACCAAGGCAGACTATGACGCTGGGCGGTATTTTGCTAACGCCCAATTTGAAAAACTAGACTTTACACCGCTGCCACACAACGACCACTACGAGCTTGATTTTCACCGACCGTACATCGACGAGGTGGTGCTGGAAGAAGACGGCGTCAAACTAGAGCGGGTACCAGACGTGTTTGACTGTTGGTTTGAAAGTGGCTCCATGCCGTATGGCCAACGACACTTTATGGGTGAGGCGCAGTCAGACTTTGATCCAGAAAACGGTATTGGTCTACCGGCCCAGTTTATCGCTGAAGGACTCGACCAGACCCGCGGGTGGTTCTATTCTCTGATCGTACTTGGAACCGCCCTGTTTGGTAAATCACCATATGAACATGTGATAGTGAACGGGATGATAATGGCAGAAGATGGGAAAAAGTTGAGTAAAAAACTGCAAAACTATTCCGCACCCATGGATTTGGCTAACCAAGTCGGAGCTGATTCAATGCGTTTGTACTTACTTAATTCTCCGATTGTGCGAGGTGAGGATTTACATTTCTCTGATAAGGAAGTGCTGGAATTGCAGCGCAAAAACATCGGTCGACTGCATAACGTGCTGGCGATGTACGAGATGTTTGCCGATGGAACCGAAGCTCGGGGGGATTCGAGCAACGTGCTCGACCAGTGGATCGTGGCGCGATTGCAACAACTAGTTAACGAATCAACGGCCGGATATAAATCATACGAACTAGACAAGGCGACCCGACCAATCGGTGACTTTATCGATGATCTGTCAGTCTGGTACCTTCGCCGTAGTCGTGACCGGTTTAAAGGGGAAGACGTAGTCGATCGTACTCTTGCCTTAGCAACACTACGACACGTGCTACGGACGCTGGCGCTGACCATGGCACCGGTAATGCCGTTTTATGCCGAGTACCTCTGGCAGGCAATCAAGGAGGAAGGGGACGCACAAAGTGTGCATCTGGCAGCCTGGCCAACCGAAGGTATGGTCAACGAAGCTCTGCTCGAACAAATGACAGAGACCCGAAACATCGTCACGATGGCGCTTGAGGCGCGCACCAAATCAGGCATCAAAGTCCGGCAACCAATCGCTGCTGTGTTTGGGCCGAAACTGCCCGAAGGTTTGCTACAGGTCGTACTCGACGAGCTCAACGCCAAGGACTATGGTGTAGCCGAACAGGTCGGGATTGACACTGAACTGACAGACGAACTGATCGCTGAAGGAGCGGTCCGCGAACTAATGCGTGCTGTCCAAGGCAAACGAAAACAAGACGGGCTTGAACCACAGGATCAGATTACGCTGACCGTGCAGACCGACGCAGCTGGAAAAGCCGCGATCGAAGCCAACCAAGAACTACTCCAAAAAACCGTCGGGGCAACCGATCTGCAGTTTGCCGATACTGATGGGGAAGAAGTGTCAGCTGATCAAATCACGTTCACTTTCTCGATCAGTTAGATGGCTTATGTAACGTATACAACCGAAGCGATTGTGTGCGGGACATACGATCGCAATACAGCTGATAGAAGCTATCGGCTGTTTACGCGTGAGTTGGGGATGCTGTACGCCGATGCGCGCAGCGTACGCAAAGAGGAATCCAAGCAGCGCCAGGCGTTGCAGGATTTTTCTCATATCAAAGTGTCGCTGGTCAAAGGCAAGGGTGGCTGGAAAATCGGCAGTGTGTCCGAAATAAAAAACTACTATGGTGCGGCGGTCGATCAAGCGGCCCGGGGAAGTGTGGTCAAGGTGATCCGACTACTCCGGCGGTTTGTGACTGGAGAGGAGATGCATGAAGTGCTGTTTGATGAGTATCTGGCCGCCCTAGAATTCTTTGCCGCAGACTGCTCAGAGCGCAGATGTTACGAACACGTTTTTATCCAGAGAATACTGGCCCAATTAGGATATATCAAATCAAGCGATGTGCCAGCACAATTTAAGACGATTGTCCTGAGCGATATTGCTGCAGACGAGGTGTGTATTCAAGATCGTGCCATCGCCCTATCGATCGAACGAGCACAAAATGCTAGCCAGCTGTAACCTTAATAAAAAGCGGGTGTTATACTAATGGCTATGAAGGCGGATTTGTACGACAAAGATAAACTCGACGAGATGCGGCGCAAACTGTACGCTCGTTCCAGTGCAGCAGAATCAATTGAACGACATGGTCTGACCGATACCCCTGTCGATGTTGCCCGTAATTGGGTCATCGATACACCGGCTCCCGAGCCTGAAATTCCGCAAGCGAGGATAGAAAAACCCAAGCGACGGTACCGTCTGTATATTTTGGTCGTCAGTCTACTTATCTTTGTTTTTGGGGCTGGTCTTTCGACTCTGTACTTATATCTGGGTGGTAATGAGATTTCGAGTGATAACATCTCACTTTCCGTCAATGGTCCACTGAACGTCGGAGGTGGAGAAGTCCTGAGTTTCACCGTCGATATTAGTAACCAAAACACTGTTCCGATGGAATCAGCGACCCTGATTGTTAAATACCCACAGGGAACGCGGTCTGTCGAAGATGTGCCGCGGACAATCTTTGAAGAGCGAATTCCAATCGTGGAAATCACCCCCGGCAACGTGCAAAATATTCCACTGCAAGTAGTAATCTTTGGTGAGGAGCAGGCCGCACAACAAATCACTGCAACAATCGAATACCGAGTGTCAGGCTCAAACAGTGTGTTTTACAAAGAAGCTGAACCATACGGATTTAGTATCAGTTCGTCGCCAATCGTGCTGCGGGTAGAAAATACAGAGAAAGTATCATCAGGCCAAACGGTTGATATTGAGCTAACTATCGTTTCCAACGCTTCAACACCACAGCGTGATTTACTTGTTAGTGCATCCTATCCAAACAGTTTCCGCTTTGAATCTGCTGAACCTGAACCAGTGTTTGGAGATACCGTGTGGAGTATCGACGAACTATTGCCCGAAGAAGAGGTGACAATTCGACTGCGCGGCATCGTAACTGGTTTTTCTGATGAATCATTACGGATTAATTTTGACCTTGGTCCAGCCCAAACAAACGATCCGTTTATCGTAGGTTCGTTACTGGCCGAAGCCGAAGCTGATTTTGTAATTGAAAATCCATTTATAGAAATTGTGACAAAGGTCAACGGAGACGAAACGTCAGCGGTTGCCCTTGAGGAAGGTCAGGATTCGCGAGTTGAGCTTGAGATCACAAATACACTCGACAGCACTGTTTACGATTTGTTTGTGGAAGTAGTACCCGGCGGTAATGCGTTAAACGAAGATTCAATTCAAGCAACCAACGGCTTCTATGATTCAAACTCAGGAACTATCAAGTGGGAGGTATCGAACAACAATTCTTTTGAGTCAGTTGGCCCAGGAGAAAGCCGCCGATTAAATTTCACCGTATCACCATCGGCGGTACAACCCACCGCTTCGTATGATTTGGTGGTCAATGTATACGCCAGACGGGTAGCCGAACCAAGTGCCTCTGACCAGCTGGTCGGGACGACGTTAATCGAAGCCAAGTATGACTCAAAGATTTTCCTTGGTAGTCAGGCTGGTCGGGGTGGAGTATTTACTCCGGTTGGTGTAGTTCCGCCACAGGTTGGACAGACCACTACTTACACCGTTACGCTCGTAGCCGAAGCTGGGGTCAATGACCTGACAGATGTAGTTGTCGATACGCGCTTGCCAATCTATGTTAACTGGCGTGACAGTGTCCAGGGTGATGATGAACTGACTTTTAACACTGTCTCACAACAGCTGCAATGGAACGCCGGCAGTATTCCGTCTGGCGCTCGCAAAGAGGTATCATTCCAGGTCAGTATCACTCCTAGTGCTTCTCAAGCCGGGAGTACCCCTGTGCTGGTGCAGTCACAAACCATGCGGGCAACTGACCGGTTTACCGGTACTCGCTTGCAAGCCACCGCAGACCCGGTGTACACTGAACTTTCAACTGAGGCCGGCTTTGATGAAGACAACGGCATCGTAACTAGATAACCACACCCGTATGACGAACAATTCTGAAACTGAAAACACTATGGAAAAAGTAGTAGCGCTCGCCAAGCGTCGCGGCTTTGTGTTTCCCGGCAGTGATATTTACGGGGGGCTCAAGGGCACCTGGGACTTTGGACCACTTGGAGTGGCGCTCAACAACAACCTCAAGCGGGAGTGGTGGAAACTATTTGTCGACAACCGCGAAGACATGTATGGCCTGGACGCGTCTATTTTGATGAATGAAAAAGTCTGGGAGGCCAGTGGTCACACCGGGGCAGGGTTTTCGGATCCGCTGATCGAAGACATAAAAACCGGCGAGCGTTTCCGAGCCGATCACCTCCTCAAAGACCACGGTATCGAAGCTGAGGGACTTTCAGCCGAGCAGATGGATACCCTGATCAAGGAACATGGTGTCAAAAGTCCGACTGGAAATGCCCTGTCGGATGTCAAAGATTTTAACCTGATGTTTGCAACCCAAGTTGGAGCCGAAGGCAAATACAAGTCGTACCTCCGACCAGAAACCGCCCAGGGAATTTTCGTCAACTTTAAAAACGTGGTCGACACTATGGCACCCAAGCTTCCGTTTGGGATTGCTCAGATCGGTAAGGCCTTCCGGAACGAAATTGCCCCGCGAGAGTGGTTGTTCCGAGTGCGAGAGTTTGAGCAAATGGAGATCGAGTATTTTGTGAAAGAAGCAGACTGGGAAGCAGAATTTGAAAAACTACTGTTCGACATCCGTGCCTGGCACGCCCACATTGGGCTTGCGCCCGAAAACATCCGCGAATTTGAGGTGCCCGAGAACGACCTCGCACACTACAGTAAACGAACGATTGATTTTGAATACAACTACCCAGGCAAAGGCTTTGACGAGCTGGCTGGGTTCGCGTACCGAACTGACCATGACCTCAAGAGTCACGAAGAAGCTAGTGGAGTCAAATTGCGTTACACGCCAGTGGAAGGTGCGCCGTTTATCCCGCACGTACTAGAACCATCATTTGGTGTCGGGCGAGCTATCACGGCCGTACTGTGTGAAGCCTATACTGAGGATGAAATGAACGGCGAAGTCCGTACCTACCTCAAACTACCAGCACACCTAGCCCCATACCGTGTCGCTGTTTCGCCGTTACTTAAAAACAAACCGCAGCTGGTAGAGAAAGCTCGGGAGGTATTCACTATCCTGAAAAAAGAGTTTGGTAACGTTGCCTGGGATGACAACGGAAATGTAGGAAAGCGGTACCGCCGCCAGGACGAAATCGGTACCCCACACTGCATCGTGATCGACTTTGAAACTCTCGGCCAAGAAGCTCTCGAACTGGCTGACACGGTCACAGTCCGAAATCGCGATACTGGAGAGCAAGAGCGTGTGGGAATTGCAGACCTTGTTGAATTTTTGAAATAAGGGTATTCTCGTCCCAGAGAAACAGAAACCGAGGAGTAGCAAGATGGCAGGTACCGTATTTATTGAGGCTGTTGATACCTGGCTAAAAGATAAAGGTTTTCATGCTCATATGTCGAGAGAAGGTACGCTCGACGGGCATGCACTCAGAGAGAGTCTAGCCGCTGTAAAAATGTCTGGTTGTGCGACCCATGGTTCTTGTGTGTCGACCTATGCCCAAGCAGTTCTGGACCAAATCAAAGTTATACCTGGTTGGACCAAGGAGCAGGCCCGTTCCGTGCTCGAAGCAGCTGGTCTTGATCCAGATGATTTCAAGTTGTAGCATCACTAATAGCCGACCCCGTAACGGGGTCGGCTGCTTTTTTTATTTTAGCCTTGTGCTACATTTATTTAACTATGTCAGAGAAAACCCCTAAATACATCACCACTACCTTGCCGTACGTAAACGCTGATCCACACATTGGGTTTGCGCTTGAAATGGTGCAGGCTGATACCCTCGCGCGCTACTGGCGGCTGATGGGAGAGGATGTCTTTTTCACCACTGGAACTGACGAACACGGCCAGAAAATTGCCGAAAAGGCCGATGGTGAAGGTAAGGACCGACAGGCGTATGTGGACCATTTTGCGGCACAGTTTGGTGTATTAAAAGACTCGCTGAATCTATCGTATGACAATTTTGTCCGTACGACTGATGATGCTCACAAAGTAGCTGCACAGGAGATCTGGAAACGGTGCGAGGCTGCCGGTGATATCTATAAAAAAACGTACAAAGGCCTGTATTGCGTCGGGGATGAGATGTTTATGAAGGAATCAGAGCTGGTGAACGACAAATGTCCTAACCACCCCAATATGGAACTGCAGGAAGTAGAAGAAGAAAATTATTTCTTTAAACTCTCTAACTACCAGGCATATCTGGAAGAGTACCTGTCACAAGAGGGGGTAATCGTGCCAGAATGGCGCCGTCAGGAAGCCCTTAATTTTGTGAAAGGTGGCCTGGAGGATTTCTCAATCTCACGCCAAAAAGACCGGATGGACTGGGGAATCGAGGTGCCTGGCGATTCAGAGCACGTCATGTACGTGTGGTTTGACGCGCTAACTAATTACATCAGTACGCTTGGTTGGCCATCTGACGCCGAAGGTAAGTTTGCTAAATACTGGGAAGGTGGGCAGACACTGCAACTAGCCGGCAAAGATCAGGTACGATTCCAATCCATCATGTGGCAGGCGATGCTCAAAAGTGCCGGAATAAAAGCCACCGATCAAGTGTTTTATCATGGCTTCATCAATAGCGGTGGGCAGAAGATGAGTAAGAGCCTCGGTAACGTGATTGCGCCCCAAGAACTGGTAGATCGGTATGGCACTGATGCTACTAGGTACATTTTGCTGCGACACGTGCATCCGGTCGACGACTCTGACCTGACCTGGGAAAAAATGGATGAGTACTACACTGCGAACCTGGTAAACGGCCTTGGAAACCTGACGGCGCGAATTATGAAAATGTGTGAGCAGCACCTGGAGCCAGCCACCTTTGAACCAATGGATGCTAGCACCATTGACGCTCCATACTTGCTTGATTTCCAGCATGCGATGGACCACATCTGGACCCAGATCCAAGAACTCGATGAAATTATTGCTGCCACTGAACCGTTCAAATTAATCAAGACTGATGAACTGGCAGCCAAAAATATTTTGGTAAACCTACGTGAGCGTTTGATCCACATCGGCCGGCTACTACTACCAGCAATGCCACAAACCAGCGTCGTCATTCGCGAAGCCGTCAAAGCCAACAAGAAGCCGGAGAACTTGTTTAGTCGACTAGAAGGATAGTATGAAAGTGTTTATTACAGGAATGGCAGGAACAGGTAAGACAACGATAGGTAAAGCTATTGCTGAGCGTGGTTATCAAACTATCGATGTTGATACAGTGCCTGGGTTGTGTGCCTGGACTCATAACGTCACAAAAGAAAAAGCAGAGGGTGCAAATCTAGATGATGTCTCAAATGATTTTATGGATACACATGAATATGAGTGCGACATGCAAATGCTCAAGGGTATGATGCAGGACTCGGATGATCATGTGTTTGTGTTTGGCTGCGTGGGTGACAACAGTGATTTTTTACCCCTATTTGACAAGGTGTTTTTACTGCAATGTTCACCACAAGTTATGGTATCAAGGTTAAATAATAGGGATACTAATTCCTTAGGAAAGACAAAAGAAGTTCAGGACCGGATTCTTAAATGGGGGATTATTTTTGACGATCTTATGCTTAAGGCAGGGGCGACACCTATAAACACAGAACAAGATGTAGACGGGAGTATTGAACAGATATTTAACCAAATCAGCTAGATATGAAAAACGTCATCATTGTTCACGGCAAACCGTCGAAAGAAAATTACTATGACCGTAACGGATATGTATCCTCAAACTTTGGGTGGATTCCTTGGTTGCAGAACCAACTACTGACCAGGGACATAATGCCCAATGTTCCAGAGATGCCACATGCATATATGCCCGAGTACATCAGCTGGAAGCGTGAATTCGAGCGGTTTGACCTCACCCCTGACACCATCTTGGTAGGGCACAGTATGGGTGGAGGATTCTTGCTGCGATGGTTATCTGAAAACCCACAAGTGACTCCTGCTCGAGTAATACTTGTAGCACCATCACTTGATCCACTCCGCAGCAACGAAACTGGTTTTTGTGAATTTGAGATTGATCCAACTATTACCGGTCGAACACAGCTGATCGTAATGACCAGTGACAACGATTCAAAAAAAGCCGAACAGTCACGACAAATGATCATGGATGCTTTACCGGCTGCTGACATCCGTATGTTCTCGGGTTACGGTCACTTTATTCCTGAACACACAGGAAAAGAGACATTACAAGAATTAGTAGACATTATTTTAGAATAAGTGAAAGAAACCAACCTATCCAACGTCATAGTAGGTATGAATTACTGGATGAGGAAAATTGGTGATGCGGCAGTAATGTTGGTTTTATGTGCGCTTTTGTTGTGGGTGGTGTTTCCATCGTACGTAAAGGCAGCCAGCCCTGACATTGCCGGTTGGGTACCGTGGTGGACTGATGACGACGGGATCGAAGCTGTTACCAACAGGCTTGATCAGGTGGATATTATCTATCCGTTTATCTACGAAGTAGAAGGCGGGGGAGACATTGTAGCCAAGGTGAATATTAAGCGTGGGGTTTGGGAAGATCTGCTCGATGAGGCTGATGATCAGCGGGTAGAGGTGATTCCGACCATTGCTTGGTTTGATGGCGAAGCTATCCATGCCACACTCTCTGATTCGCGGCAGCGAAAGCAATTGGTGCGCAACATCGAAGAGTTGGTTGACGACAATAACTTTGACGGGATCAACATCGACTTTGAACAAAAATGGTCAGAAACCATTGATTATTTCTCACTGTTTCTGAAAGAACTAGACAAGGCGCTTGGTCGTGACCTACTTACGTGTGCAATCGAGGCTCGGATGGAGCCAGAACACCGGTGGCGTGATGTGCCGCGTGAAATCAACTACGCCAATGATTACGAGGCGATCAACCGACACTGCGACCTGGTAGAACTGATGACCTATGACCAACAGCGAGCGGATATTTATTTCAACGAAAAAAGGCGAGGCGTTCCATACAACCCAGTAGCTGATATTGATTGGGTGGAACACGTCCTGGAATTTGCACTGGAGGATATTGACGCCGATAAAATCCTGTTAGGCATTCCAACCTATGGTCGAGCCTATGACGTGACTGTTGCGTCAGAGTGGTACCGCGACTACAAAGCGGTGGCGTCAGTTGATCACTCCCGGGCCGTAGTTTTGGCCAACGACATCTATAACGTTCCGATTGGTCGCACCGCTGGTGGAGAGGCTGTCATTACCTATTTCCCAGAGGATTCAGTTTGGAACATCTTTAACCAACTACCAACCCCAGCCGGAACACCCAAAGGGTACGAAGCAGCGGCCAAGGCACTGCTGGTCGCCACTATAGCTGATATTGAAATCCCGGTCCGGATGCTGACCTGGGGTGACGCTAAAGCCGCCGATGACAAAATCGACCTAGCCAAAGAGTATGACATGAAAGGGGTAGTATTTTTCAAGTTTGACGACGAAGAAGACGAGGATATCTGGGACCTGTTTTAAGCAAAAATAAGTAGTTTTGGTATACTCGTTGTAATGAAATACATCGACACCCACGCCCATCTCAATCTAAATCAGTTCGACGCAGATCGCTCTGAAGTATTTGCAAAGTGTCAGGCAGAAGGGGTGGGGGTGATTAATGTCGGAACCCGAATGGAAACCAGCCAGCTGGCGGTCGATCTGGCAAATCAGTACGCAGACACCTGGGCGATTATTGGGGTGCATCCGTGCAGTGTGGTCGACGTCGACCCGGATGACCATGGCGCCAAAGAAGCTGAGCCGGTGTTTGACTATGATTTTTATAAACCTCTCGCAGCTGACCCAAAAACGATCGGGATCGGGGAGTGTGGGTTTGATTACTGTCACAACCCTGAGGATACCTACGAACTACAGCGTGAAGTGTTCCTCGATCAGATTGAGCTAGCCAACGAAGTTGGGAAGCCGTTGATGTTGCACTTACGCAATGACCCAAACGGTGGCGCCCGTGATGCGTACCAGGATGCATTAGAAATCCTGAAAACCGAATCCAAGGTAGCTGGCAACGCCCATTTCTACGCTGGAACCATTGAGCAAGCCAAAGCCTTTTTTGATATCGGGTACACCATTTCGTTTACCGGTGTGGTGACATTCAAGGCGACCAAGCCAGGTATCCAGGACTATTTAGATGTAGTTACATATGCGCCGTTAGATATGATCCACGCCGAAACCGACTGCCCATACGTCGCTCCAGTGCCACATAGGGGAAAGCGTTGTGAGCCCTGGATGGTCCAAGAGGTCTATAAATCAATTGCGCAGATAAAAAGGGAAGACGAAGAGAAGGTAAGAGAGCGGTTGCTACAAAACGCAAAGCAGCTATACAAAATTTAAGACTTCCTTAGTCGAAAATCTCGAGTAAATACTTATTGATCTCCCGCTGATCCATCGTATAAAATGTTCGTTCATCATCTCGACTGAGGTCTCGGGCTAGGTCACGACCGACAAACCGCCAGTGCCAAGGTTCATAGATGTAGAAGCTGTTGTTTTCTGGGTACGATAGGATAAATCCGTAGTTGTGGGCATTTTCTTGGAGCCATGCAAACGCCTCGGTTTCACCAAAAGTCTGTGAAGTCGCCCCAATCGCAGGGGTGGTGAGGTCGATAGTAGTAGCAAGCTGGTGTTCAGAGAATCCCTGGTCAGCTGAAAATGCGTTCGCCCCAGTGCCGTACACCTGAGTAAACTGACCCTTCAGTTCATTTTGTTCATCAAAACTACGGTAGGCGGAGATGACTTGTAGATCAATGTCGTCGCGCTTTGCAGCGTCAAACATTCGCTCGAGAAACCGCATGGCATCCCCGTGGAAATACTGATCACCTTTACCTTCCAAAATATATTTGTCATCAATTTGTTTAATCCGGGAAGGGACATAGTTTTCATTGAGGAACGAGACCTTCGAGTACTTTGCCAGTAGCTCGGCATCGATATCCTGCAATTTTTCAAATTCATCCAGTGAACCAGCTAGGTCCATGATTTGATCTTCAAACTCTTGGTTGCGATCCAGTTCGTCCTCGTAGTCTTCGAGCAGTTCTTCTAAATCATTTTTCAGATTACTGAGATCGGCTTGCAGTGACGCTACGGTACTTTGCGAAGTCTGTAAGGCAATCAGTTGTTCCGTCAGCCGCAGATTTTGGGTCTCGATGATCTTGCTCTGATCCAATGCTCGCATACCAAAGTATCCTGAGGTAACCAGGCTAATTCCAGCAACTGATGCTAGGACATAGGTAGTGGGTCCAGATTTGTGTACCATAAGTGTGCGCCCAGTATATCACGCAACACAGACTGGCGTATCTGACCCAGCTTGATCAGGTATCGGGATTATTGCGCTGTAATTGCAAGCCCGCAACCACTGGATTACCCATAACCACAACAGCCTTAGTTTGGTTGTCGGGCCTGTATATGTGTGCTATATTCCTCGGGCAGTTAACAATTAAACATTCTTATCGACATATGTCACAAGAAAACATGCCAGCCGCTGATGCTGCTCACTACGAGTTCGCATTCCACGTACTTCCAACAGTGGCTGAAGGGGAAGTAGCCGATGTATTTGCATCACTAAAGGCCAGTATTGAAGCCGCTGGCGGAACAGTCACATCCGAAGAAACGCCAAAACGATTCGACCTTGCCTACGAAATCACCAAGTATCTCGAAGGACGAAACCGAAAATTCACTAGCGCATACTTTGGGTGGGTACGATTTACCCTAGAACCAGCCAAGCTAGAAGAAATTACCGAAGTGGTGGAAGGGGAAAACCGACTACTACGACACCTATTGATTCGTTTAACAAAATTGGAAGAAGCAAATCCATTTATGTTCCACGAATCGCTCGAAGCTGACCAGGTAGCGGTAGAAGTAGATGAAGAGGTGGACGAAACTGAAGTCACTGAGACTGATGAAAAAACCGAGGGTGGTGAAGAAGCCGCAGACGAGGTAAAATAGGGTATCTATTCTATTACGTAACTGATTTCTTCTATGTACTTAAACAAAGCAATGATTTACGGGAACCTCACCCGCGATCCAGAACTCAAGGCCCTCCCGAGTGGTATGAACGTATGTTCGTTTTCACTCGCGACTAACCGAGTGTACAACGACCGTGACGGTAACCGCCAAGAGGCAGCCGACTACCACAATATCGTTGTATTTGGAAAGCAGGCAGATAACTGCGCCAAATACCTGACTAAAGGCAGTGGAACCTACGTCGAAGGACGACTCCAGACCCGAAGTTGGGATAAAGATGGTCAAAAGCAGTATCGAACCGAAGTTGTGGCTGATCGAGTACAATTTGGCCCGAAAAACTCTGGCGAAGGGGGAGCACCAGCTCCAACCAGCGGTAGTCAAAGTTCAGGAGCTCCTGCGGCAGCCAACAACGCTGATGAAGGAAAAGCTCCAGCGATGCCGGATTATCCAGAAGAAGAAATCAATCCCGAGGATATCCCATTTTAGTCAATTGAATGTAACCAACCTACTTTGTTGCTGTTCAGGAAATAACAGTCACCGTACCAACGTACGTCTCCCGTTATTTCCTTTCAGCGCCTCGTATCTTGGCTACCTCAATTGCTAAAATTCAGAACTTTAAACTGATGTTGAAACTTTATTAATAAGAAACACACTATGGAAACAGAAGTAAAACAAAGTGCTCCAGCTAACCACGTTGATTTCAAAGACATCAACCGGCTCGACAAAAACGTCAACCCACACGCTCGCATGAACAGTCGGAAACGAACTGGTCTATCGGCCAAAGGGCAGCGTAACTTTGCCAAAGCAGTCAAACGAGCGAGGTTTATGGCCCTGATGCCGTACATCCAGCGATAACTTCTTGCATAAGAAAGGTAACCAAAAAGCAACCCCACGGTTGCTTTTTGTATTCCCGCTGCATCTAAATAGGCTACTGTCTACACAAAATGCAAAAAGGCCCCAGTAAATCCTGGGGCCTTTTTTACGTCTAGGTTTACGCCTTGCTTACACGTTCGGTGTACCAACTGTTTTCGGTGTTAACCGCTACCACATCTCCGACATTGATAAACTGGGGGACTTGGATCACTAGCCCAGTAACCAGCATCGCATCTTTGGTAGCACCACTTGAGGTGTTGCCTTTAACCGCATCGGCTGTCTCTTTCACCTTGAGTTCTACCTTGATTGGGGTATTGATTGACATAATGATGTCTTCGAACAACAGGGCGTCCACTTCGCTGTTTTCGATGGTGTATTTTGCCATGTCACCAACCACACTCGCTTCCAGACTAAATCGATCCTTAGGGTTACTGATCTCGCAGAACCACGATTCACCGCGGTTGGTGTAGAGGTACTTGATCGCTCGCTTTTCGAGGTAGGCATCTTCTAGTACGTCTGATTGGTGAAAGGTCCGTTCAATCACGTTGCCTGACCGTAGGTTTTTCATCCGTACGTTGTTACTGGCCTTCTGCCGGTCTTTTTTGGCAATACTGTTAGAGAGAACGAGGTATGGGTCGCCGTCCATAGTGACAGTTTTTTTGACAGTAATTTCGTTGTAGGGGACTTTGGCCATATATATAAGTAGTTAAATTTCGCCTGCAATACTACCAAATACATCCCTCACTACGCAACTTCTCATCGGTTGGGTAAGTGTTACTATTTGATAATATGCTAGGAATAACGACCACCGATGCTGCAGGTGAACTATCAGATGAAGAGATTTTATTGCGTAGTCAAAATCAGCCATGGTTATTTCGCGTGCTGGTCGATCGCTACGAGGCGCCCTTTATGCGCAAGGCTCGGTCGATTATCTTTAATCCGCTCGACGCCGAAGAGATCGTCCAGGATGCCTTTACCAAAATCTACGTACACGCCGCCAAGTTTGAACCGGTTGACGGTGCAAAATTCTCCTCTTGGGCGTACCGAATTCTGATGAACACAGCCTTTACCCGCTATCAAAAGCTGGTCAAAGAGGGGCAGCGGTTTTCAAATATTGACCCCGAGTTCGAACAGTTCATTGGTGAACGGGAAAATCACAGTGGATTTGAGCAGAAAAAAGACGGTATCGAAAGAATTTTGACGCAAATACCTGGTCACTTTGCGTACGTCCTGCGGCTGCACTACCTGGAGCGCTGGAGTCACCAGCAGATCGCCGACGAGACCGGAGAGAATGTCGGCACCGTCAAAGCTCGCATTCATCGGGCCAAAGCAGCCTTTCGCAAGGCGAGTAAGGGTCAGGAGGCAGATTTACTGTCGTAAAGTTGCCGGTTCCCCAATTAGGGAGACCGTGCCGATTCAATTAAGCCGCTGGTAACTTTTTTGCGCACTTACAGGTAATACAAGGTATGAAATCCATGCAATCTAAAATCATGCGTCGCATTTATACAAGTTACGCGCTTTCGTATACCGAACAGCCACTTTTGTGGGCAGGGTTGGTGCTCGGCGGCGCAGTCGCGCTTTTGGGTCGCTTTACGCACGTGGCGAGTATCATTGACAACACGCTTGCAACGCCGCTTGGAAATGTACCGGCGTATATCATGAATTCGTTCATGGTGGCCGTGGCTCGGGGTGAGCTGGGGACGGTGTTGGTGATACTAACCATTGCCAGTATGTCGGCAGTAGTTGCCTGGCAGCTATCTAGAATCCATTTCGGAT
>Ga0208544_10000503_pt1 | contig 30684 bp, 29 predicted proteins | sample DEB08_DNA_9_FD_184526 | JGI IMG/M metagenome (GOLD analysis project Ga0208544, IMG submission 184526) | Aqueous microbial communities from the Delaware River and Bay under freshwater to marine salinity gradient to study organic matter... | ecosystem: Environmental > Aquatic > Marine > Coastal ... | reverse complement strand
GGTGCAACCGGCCACATGCCCGCCGAGCGCCTCGGTTTGGCAGGCTTCAATCGCCCCTCTCGTGACATTGCTGCGCAATGCACTGCCGGACAGTGGACATCACCTTCAACTGGGACAGGCTGACATGGCCCGGCATTAGCCTGCCGCCACGCAGGACCATGGGCGCGGAAGATATCAGCGATCTCCAGCTTCGGCCGGGGCACCGGCCCTTGGCGCTATTCCAACCCTCGTCGCTGGGTCTCGTCTTGCAACAGCTTCATCTGCTCGAAAGGGCTGACAGTGCTGCGGATGGTCTTTGTTGCAACATGGGCATACCGGGCAGTGGTCGTCAGCTTGGAGTGGCCAAGCAACACCTGGATCACGCGCACGTCGGTGTTCGCCTCCAGCAGATGGGTGGCGAAGCTGTGGCGCAACGTGTGCAGCGTGGCGGGCTTCTGGATACCTGCCATGTGCTTGGCCAAGGTGAATGCACGGTTCAGTTGTCGGGGCGATAGCGGGCTGATCTTTGGCTTGCCGGGGAACAACCAGCCCTCCGGCCGCGCCTCGCGCCACCAGGCACGCAACAGATCCAGCAGGCTTGGCGACAGCATAGCCTTGCGATCCCGCCCGCCCCTGCCATCATCGACATGGATCAGCATCCGATCGCTGTCGATATCCTTGACCTTGAGGTTGCAAACTTCGGATGCACGCAGCACCGCACCGTAACTGATGCCAAGAGCTGCGCGATATTTGAGCCCGGGACCGGGCACGGCGGCCGTCAAGTCAGCCACCTCCTCGACACTCAGGACAATCGGCAATTTGCGGGGCTTGCGATGAAACTGCATGAAGCGCTTCATCTCATCGCGTCCACAGGTGATGCCAAAAAGGAACCGCAACGAGATGATGCGCACGTTAAAGGTGCTGGCCGACACGCCGTCCTGCGTCATCCTGAGCTGATAGGCGCGCAGGTCTTCAGGGGTGGCCGTGTCAGGTGGCCGCCCAAGGAATGACGCGAAATGCTTCACATTCCGGATGTGCGCTTTTTGCGTCTTCTCGCGCAGCCCGCGAATATCCATGTCTTCGATCATCCGCTGACGCAGCGGGGTGGTCTTCTCCTCCTTCATGGGAACCTCCTGTCTGACGGTGGGAAAGACCCCAATCGTCAGCCCAAAAAGGCCCACCACAAAGAAAAACCATGAAATATGTTCCGACGTCGCGGTCAGGCGCCAATGTCGCGGAGCGGCTTAGTCCATTCCGGTGCAGGCAGCCAATAGGGCAAACGCAGCAATGATGATCAGGCGCATGGGGCATATCCTTGTTTGACGGATGACGTAGGTCGCGCACGGTTGCGGGCAAGCGGGCTGCAAAACGACTTGGCGATGACCGCTGTACCGGGTAATGCTGGCGCATGTTGGATGAAACCGAAATACACCCGCTTTTCTACGGCGCCCCGTCCACGACGGAGTTCAAGAAAATGCGCAAACGCATCGTGCGTCAGGTGCGTCAAGCGATTGAACAATACGGCATGATCGCACGCGACGCCAAGTGGCTGGTGTGCCTGTCGGGTGGCAAAGACAGCTATACGCTGCTGGCGGTCCTTTATGAATTGAAATGGCGCGGCCTGCTCCCGGTCGAACTGATCGCGTGCAACCTCGATCAGGGACAGCCGAACTTTCCGGCGACCGTCCTGCCTGAATTTTTGGCAAAAATGGGTGTGCCGCATCGGATCGAATATCAGGACACCTATTCCATCGTGATGGACAAGATCCCGCAGGGGCGGACGTTCTGCGCGCTGTGTTCGCGTCTGCGGCGCGGCAACCTGTACCGTATCGCGCGCGAGGAAGGCTGTTCGGCGGTCGTTTTGGGCCATCACCGCGACGACATTCTGGAAACCTTCTTCATGAACCTGTTCCACGGCGGACGTCTGGCCACGATGCCCGCCAAACTGGTGAACGAGGAGGGGGATTTGTTCCTCTATCGCCCGCTGGCCCATGTGGCGGAGGTGGATTGCGAAAAATTCGCTACGGCGATGAATTATCCGATTATTCCCTGCGATCTGTGCGGCAGCCAGGACGGGCTGCAGCGCCAGCAAGTCAAACAGATCCTTGACGGATGGGAACGCAACAGTCCGGGGCGGCGGCAGGTGATGTTCCGGGCCTTGATGAACGCCCGCCCGTCGCATTTGCTGGACCATAAGCTATTTGATTTCGCGGGCTTGGCGCTTGGCAAAGCCGCGCCGCCGGACGTCTGACAAGGCGTGTCGCGGCAATTATCGGGTGGGGTGGGTCAAGACCCACCTTACGTCTTGCCTCTGTCGCGTGTTGACCAAAACGGCCTTTGGCTGCCACCATGTCGCCGTGACAGGGCGTCGATCATTGCGCAAATGTGGCGAGTCTATGGAATTACACAGGGTGCCCCGCCTCGACCGTTCGGGTATCCATATGAAAACAAAGGCGAAAAAGATTGTTTCTAAAAAGTCTACAATTATTGCCTGTTTGTATGGTTCATCCAAATTCTGCCAGTATTCTATGGTCAGCTTATGTCAGAAAAATGTCGGCGGGATCAGTGCCCGACCGCGCAACTTTGTACCAGCGGAGTGTTTAAGGGTTATGTCGAATAAGATTTTCACAGTTCTGCTTTGCGCGGTGGTGCCAGTCGCGCTGCTCGCGGAGCCCGTGGAACTGCGGTCGTCTGATGGGTTCATCAGTGTCGAGGGCGAGATTGTCGGCTTCAACGGCGTGATGTTGTCGGTCGAAACCTCGGTCGGGCGCGTCAGCGTCCCCGCCGAGGAGGTGGCGTGCTATGGCGCGGCCTGCGTCGACATGATGGCAAACAATGATTTCGGTCTGACCGAGCGGAACCTGCAGGGCGTGTTCGGCGGTGACAGCGATGTCGCGCTACCAGAGTTGCGCGATGACTTGACCATCGGTTTCAGCGACCCGGCGCAGCGTCTGCTTTTCGACACATTGACCGCTACTTTTGCCGTCGCCGCCGAAACGTCCTCACGTATCGACCTGACGACACCGGGCGTCCTGACCCTGGAAAACGAAGCCGGCAATGAGGTGGCGGCGCTCACTTTGCTCGATGCGGACGCGGCTGCCGATCTGACCGTTGCGACGACATCGCTGAACGGGTCACTGGCCGCGACATACGCAGCCCCGCTTGACTGGGCGATCACCCCGCAACCCAGCCACCAGATGGTTGGTCTCAATGCCTTTGTCGTGGTCGTGAACCCCAAGGTGCAGATCGCGGCGATATCCATCGAACAACTGGCTGCGATCTACGCGGGCGAGATCACAAACTGGTCGGTACTGGGTGGTCCGGATATGGCCATCGTGCCGCTGCAACTGCCGCTGAATTCGCCTTTGCGCAACGAGCTGATCAGCCTTGTGATGGCCCCCGCAGGCAAAACCATCGCCAGCACTGTCCTGACCATGGCCCAGGAGGCCAGCATCGCCACCTCTGTCAATCAGTTCCCCGGCAGCATCAGCGTGGTGAGCGTCGGCAATGCCGCAGACAATGTCACTGTGCCGGTCTCGGGCTTTTGCAGTCTCGCGGTCGAAGCCGACGATTTTAACATCTTGTCGGGTGACTATCCGCTTATCCGGCCTGCCATGGTCAGCTATGTGCAACCGGTCACGGCGTCACTTGTCCCGGAATTGTTCGACTTTGCCACAGCGAAGGTGGCGCAGGACGTTCTGGCGCGCGAAGGCTATATCAACCAAACCGCGATCGTGCAGGACGTTGGGCGAAAAAATGTGCGCCTTGGTCAACTGCTAAACGCGACACTGCAACCCGCGCAAAAAACGGCGGCTGCCGCGATGTTCCAGTCGCTCTTCGAGGCAGAGCGCCTGTCGCCGACCCTGCAGGGCGGCATCACAAGCGGCCCCGAAGGCGCGTGGAACCGGGCCATGTTCCATAGTCTTGCGCACACCTTGAAAACACCGCCCTATCAGGGGCGCGAAGTATTGTTCGTCGGTTTCGCAAACAGCGCGAACGGCGATCAGGCCGCGATTGATACCTCCGCACAGGTCGCCGCGACCATGCGCTCTGCTTTTACGCAATTTGCGCCCGATGTCGTTCTCAACAATCGGCTGAAGCTGTCGTCGATGGGCTTTGGCAGCGTCGCACCTGTGACCTGCTACAGCGGTCAGGTCAGCAGCAGCACCTACAGCCGTGTTGAAATCTGGCTGCGCTAGGCACGCTGCAAACATGCGACGCTGCGGCCATCACCCATGGCTGCGGCGTTGCCATCCTCCTTGCCGGTGCGCCCGCTTTGGGCCATGACTGTCCGACACCCTCGCAGTTAGCAAAAGTCACTCGGTCATATGAACAACATGCAAGCCCTCGGGCTGGACATTGGCGGCACCAAGATCGAAGCCCAGATATTCCATGCGGGTTGGGGCATCCATGCGACCCGGCGCATTGAGACGCCCCGCGACTACACCGCACTGCTTGTTGCAATTGCGGACCTCGTTGCATGGGCGGACAGCACGGCAGGCCGGGCGCTGCCCGTTGGCATCGGCGCGGCGGGCCTCATCAATCCGGCTGACGGCACAGCACTGACTGCCAACCTTGCCGCGACCGGCAGACCGCTGCCTGCCGACATCATGACGGCGGTTGGCCGCCCCGTGACCTATCTGAACGACTGCCGCGCGCTGACCCTGTCAGAGGCGGTGTTCGGCGCAGGTCGCCCGCATCGCAGTGTTATGGCGCTGATCCTTGGCACCGGGGTCGGCGGCGGTATCGCGATCGACGGGCACCTGCTGAACGGGCCAACGCAGACGGGGGGCGAATTTGGCCATATCGCGGCCAGTGCCCAACTGGTGATCCGGCATAACCTGCCTGTCGTTGCCTGCGGTTGCGGGCGTGTTGGCTGCATCGAAACGCTGATCTCGGGGCCGGGGCTGACGCGGATTGGCAATGTGACCACGGGCCGCGCGCTTGGCCCGCCCGCGCTGATCGCTGCGCGCAGCAAGGATGCCGGGGCGCAGGCCGCATGGGACATCTGGTGCGCCCTCACGGCTGATCTGATCCGCACCCTGATCCTGACGGTCGATCCGGGTTGCATCATCCTTGGCGGCGGCCTGTCGAACGTCGCCGATGTTGTGCCCGACCTACAGGCCGCCGTCGCCAAGGCGCAGTTTGCAGGCTTTGCCGTGCCGCCCATCGTGCTGGCCAGCGGTGGTGATACCAGCGGCGCACGCGGCGCCGCCTATGCCGCGACAAAGGGTGTCACATGACCGATCACTGGCTGTGCCCTGATCAGCTTTTTGATGGCACTGCGCTGCGCCGCGGCATGGCGCTGCGGGTGACGAAGGGCAAAGTGACTGATGTGCAGCCCACCATGGCCTTGGGCGATCAGGCACGCCCCCGCTCGATCAGGGGCCTTGTCACGCCCGGTTTTGTCGATTTGCAGGTCAACGGCGGCGGTGGCGTGCTGTTCAACCACACGCCCACGCGGGCCGGGATCGCGGCCATTGCCGCCGCGCACCGCCGTTTCGGCACCGTGGCGATCATGCCCACCGTGATCACCGACACGCCCACCGTTCTGGCGCAGGCCGCGATGGCCGCGATTGCCGCCCATGCCGACACAGGCGTTGCGGGCCTGCACATCGAAGGTCCCCATATCGCCACAGCCCGGCGCGGCACCCATCACGCGGGTTTCATCCGCACGCTGGACGCCACCACGATCAATCTGGTGACGGACCTGCGCCGCCGGGGCATCGCGGTGATGATCACCCTCGCACCCGAGGCCGCCAGCCTTGGCCAAATCACCGCACTAGCCACCACGGGCGCCATCGTTTCGCTTGGCCATACCGACGCCACGGCACAGGCCGCGCAGGCCGCTTTTGGGGCGGGCGCGCGTGCTGTCACCCACCTGTTCAACGCCATGTCGCAAATGCAGGGACGCGCGCCCGGTGTTGTCGGCGCCGCGATCAACAGCGAAACCTACGCGGGGCTCATCTGCGATGGCATCCATGTCGCAGATGAAATGCTCGGCCTTGCCATGCGCGCCCGCCCGGTGCCTGACCGGATGTTTCTGGTGTCCGATGCGATGCCGACCGTCGGCGGGCCAGACCATTTCACATTGTATGACGCCGAAATCCGGGTCGCCAACGGACGTCTGATCAACAGCCAAGGCGATCTTGCCGGCGCCCATGTGACACAGGCGCAAGGGGTCGCGCGCCTGGTCCAACGCATCGGCATTCCCTTGGAAACAGCCCTGCGCATGGCGATCACCGTTCCCGCCACCCTGATCGGTGCGGCGCATCTGCACAGCCTGATCGGGCGGGCGGCAAGCGATGTCATGCTTCTTGACCAATCGCTGCACCTTGTGGGCACCCTGTCGGATCATTCCGGCACTGCTATTGATAATCACCGGGCATGATATCGCCTAACATCGCATCACATGCTGTTGTGTGACCTGTCAGACAGGTGCAAACAGGCGCCGGAACACATAGGTAAACCTTATGATAAAACGAATGCTCTCTCTCGCCATCGCGGCGTTCCTTGCGCTTTTTGCGGGCGCTGCATCGGCGCAGGAACTGTCGCTTGCGCAAATTTCGCAGTATCTGAACCAGATGCAAACCGCACAGGGCGGTTTCACCCAGATCAACCCCGATGGCACAATCGCGACCGGTCAGGTCTTTATCAAACGCCCCGGCCGCATCCGCTTTGAATATGCGCCGCCAGAACGGTCGATGGTGATCGCGGGCGGTGGCCAGTTGGCAATCTTTGATCCGCGCTCGAACACGGGCCCGGATCGCTATCCGCTGAACCAGACCCCGCTGAACATCATCCTGCAACGCGATGTGGATTTTGAACGCGCGCGCATGGTCACCGGGCGCACGTCTGATGGCACAACCACCACCGTCACGGCCCAAGACCCCGATCACCCCGAATACGGCAATATCCAGCTGGTATTCACCGCCAACCCGATCGAGCTGCGGCAGTGGATCGTGACCGACGATCTGGGGACCGCAACCACGATCATCCTCAATGATCTGGTCGAGGGCGGCACCTTGGGCGACATCTTGTTCAATATTCAGGCCGCAACCCGCCAGTGGAACAAATAACCGGTCCGCGCCCGGCGAACAAAAGGCGGTCCCACGGGGCCGCCTTTTTCATGCCAATCCATCGCGATCAACGGCTAGCGTTTGCCGCAGCTCCGCAACTGCGTGTCATAGAGAATGGCGCGGCCTTCGACCTCTCCGGCGATCCGCACAAGCCAGCTTTTTGACCGCCACGTCCCGCGCATATATCCGGTGCGACCATCGTGATAGGCCAGATATTGGTTGCGCGTGTCATAGATCGGCACACCGGTCGCTGCGGTCGTCTGGACCATGTACCAGCCCATGAAATCAGTGGCGTGGTTGATATCATCGCGGCGCGCACGGCTGCCGCCTGCGGACTGCTGATATTCTTTCCACGTCCCATCCAATGCCTGCGAATAGCCAAATGCCGACGATTGGCGCCCAACCGGAATCACCCCCAGCGCATATTGATGGGGCGTGCGATTATTGCCGATGAATTTGCTTTCCTGATATATGATCGCCATCAGGGATGGCACCGGAACGCCATACTTGCGCTCGACCGCGCGGAAGGCCCTCAGGTACTCGGGCCGCTCTGACACGATGCTGCATGCGTCATCAAGCTGGCGCGGCGCCGAAAAATCACCCGGCCCCCCGCAACTGCCCAACACCAACACTACAATCATCGCGCGAAGGAAACTGCTCATTTGCCTCTCGCTTTATATTCGTTTTTTTCACCCTAGCGCGAAAAGGCGGTTCTGGGAATCCCAAACTGGTCCTGATCAGATCACAAATGCCAGGATCAGCGGCAAAGCCACAACCGACAACAGCGTCGAGGCCACGACCAACCCCGCCACCGGCTGCGCATCGGCACCGTATTTCACCGCCAAAAGATACGACGTGACCGCCACCGGCGTCGCCACCTGCACAATCAGCACCGCCGCCGCGACAGGCTCCAGCCCGAACCACGTCGCCGCAGACCAGCCCGCAGCGACACAGATGGCGACTTTGATCAGCGCCAGAACCACCGCCTGACCCATCGCGCGTGTCTCAAGCCGGGCGACAGCCACCCCAAGCGTGATCAGCATCATCGGAATCGCCATCTGCCCGATCAGCTCCAGCGCGTTGGTCAGGAAACTTGGCGTCTCCCAGCCTTGCCACAAAAACAGCGCGCCCAGCAGCGTGGCCGCCACCAGCGGTTCCTGAATCACCCGTTTCAGCGACCCGCCACCCGACACGATCCAGATCCCAATCGTGAACGAAAGGATCGCCATGACGGCAAAAACCACCACCGCATAGCCTAACCCGACCTCGCCAAATGCGAACATGGCCAGCGGCAGACCAAGGTTGCCGGTATTGCCAAAGGCCAGCGGCGCCAGATAGGTCGGCACATCCAGCCGCATCACCTTTACCAGTGCGAAACTTGCTATCATAACAATGCCGTAAGCCACCAAAGATGCTAGCGACAGCGCCGCCAATGCCTCTGGGTCGACATCTGTTTTCATCAAGGCCACAAAGATCAGACAGGGCACCGACAGGGTCATCGCAAGGCGGGTGACAAACTCAACGCGGTACTCAAAACCCAGCTTGACCCACGCGAAACCCACCGCCGCCAACAGGAAAACCGGCGCTGTGATGTTCATGACTGTCAGTGCGATGTTCACAGACTGTTTCCTTTATTTCTGAGCACAGGGCGTGGACTTTGCACCCCAATCGCGCGTATGTTTGCCTGGGGAATTGTGAATATGTTTAAGACACGCGCAAAATATCATCTGGGCCAAGTGGTCCGTCATAGAAAGCATCCGTTTCGGGGTGTGGTCTTTGACGTGGATGCAATGTTCTCAAATACCGACGCGTGGTACAATGCAATCCCCGAAGATAGCCGGCCCAAAAAGGACCAGCCGTTTTATCATCTTCTGGCGGAAAACGACCAAAGCTTTTACGTGGCCTATGTGTCCGAACAGAACCTTGTCGCCGACTACTCCGGCGAACCTGTGGACCATCCCGATCTCGACGATATCTTTGGTCCGTTCGAAGATGGCCACTATCCGCTTCAGGTACAGATGAACTAGACCGCCCGGGACCATCGGGCGCAGCGGGATACCCCAACCGCGCCGATATCCCCTAGGCGTCGAAGGCGACAACCTCTTGGCGCAGTGCCCCAAGGTGTTCGATCTGCGCGGTCACCACATCCCCCGGTTTCAGGAAATGGGGCGGTTTCATCCCCAAACCCACACCTGGCGGCGTGCCCGTGATGATCAGATCGCCGGGATGCAGCGTTACGAAACGGCTGACAAACGACACCACCTGCGCGACGGGAAAAATCATCGTCGCGGTGTTCCCGGTCTGCATCCTTGTGTCATTCACATCCAGCGACATCGCAAGGTTCTGCACGTCAGGCACGGCGTCCCGTGTCACCAGATACGGACCGATGGGGGCAAAGCTGTCACAGGATTTACCCTTGACCCACTGCCCGCCAAAGTTCATCTGAAAGTCCCGCTCTGACACGTCGTTGGCCACGCAATAGCCCGCAATATGATCCAGCGCATCCGCCTCATCCACATGCTGGGCCGTGCTGCCGATGACAATGCCCAGTTCGACTTCCCAGTCGGTCTTGGTCGATCCTTTGGGAATGATGATCGGATCATTGGCCCCCGTCACCGCACAGGCCTTCATGAACAGGACCGGGTGCTCGGGCACCGCCATGTTCATCTCGGTCGCGTGGTCGTAGTAATTCAACCCGATGCAGAACAACCGCCGCACGTCGTTCAGAAACGGCGCATATGCGCCTTCAATCGCAGGCAGGGTGGCCAGATCGACGGCGGCCAGCGCGGCCAGCCCCTCTGGCGTGATCTGTGCGACTCCGATGTCGGCCACATGGCCCGACAGATCGCGTCGCACACCGTCAGCATCGACCGCCGCGGGCCTGACCCCGGTCTCTGTGCGAATACGACATAATTTCATAATGATCCCCTCGATGATGTCTCCCATTGATAGGGCGTACAATCGCCGCATGCCAGAGGGCTGGTCAAAGCCGCACACCATGTTACATCCTTGGCCCTTACCATAAGGAAAAATACTATGCTCGTCGTCGTTTCGCCTGCCAAATCCCTTGATATGGCCCCCGTCGCCATCACGGCCACCGCGCCTGCCTTTCAGGATGATGCGATCCGGCTGGCCAAGACAGCGCGGAACCTGACGCTGACCCAGCTCAAGGACCTGATGCACATTTCCGACGACCTCGCCCGGCTGAACCGCGATCGGTTCAAAGCCTTCGCCGAAACACCCGCGCCAGAGGCGACAAAACCCGCGGCACTGGCCTTTAACGGCGATACCTATCAGGGGCTCGAGGCGAAAACCCTGTCCGACGACGGTCTGCGCTGGGCGCAGGACCACCTGTGCATCCTGTCCGGCCTTTATGGCCTGCTGCGCCCGTTGGATGCGATCCAGCCCTATCGGCTGGAAATGGGCAGTCGCCTGAAAACCCGGCGCGGCAAATCGCTTTATGACTACTGGGGCGATACCATCGCCAACGCGCTGAATGCGCAGGCCGCAGCCCAGGGCACCGAAACGCTGATCAACTGCGCCAGTCAGGAATATTTCGGCGCCGCCGACCGCAAGGCCCTGACCCTGCGGGTCATCACACCACAGTTCATGGAACGCAAAGACAACCGCCCCCGCATCGTCAGTTTTTTCGCCAAACGCGCGCGCGGCGCCATGGCGCGCCATATCGTCGAAAACCGCCTGACCGACCCCCAGGACATCCAGACCTTCAATACCGGCGGCTACGCCTATGACGCCGACTTGTCCGAAGGTGACAAATGGGTATTCCTGCGGGATTATCCGTCCGCCTGAGGGCTGGCATACGGCCCGGCTTTCTGGTCAACTTGGCCCAAAGATCAGAAAGGGCCTCCCATGAACTGTGTCTTCATCTCTATCCGTTGTCGTCCGGGCACCGCCTACGGCGTGGCCGACGCCATCGCATTGCGCGAAATCCATTCGGAACTCTATTCCACCAGCGGCGAGTATGACCTGCTGGTCAAGATGTATATCCCCGAGGGCGAAGACGTGGGCAAATACATCAACGCCAACCTGTTGGGCGTGCCCGGGATCGAACGGACCCTGACGACCCTGACCTTCAAGGCGTTCTAAGGCCGATGCAAATAGCCATCATCGGCCACGGTGCCATCGCCAATTACGTCCGGGCACGGCTGCCCCACGGCATTCATGAAGCCGCCCAGATCGTCCGCCCCGGCAAGGAGACGCCGGACAATCCGCCCCGGATAAGCGCGATTGCCGATCTGCCCAGCGGCGTCGATTTGGTTGTTGATTGCGGCGGTCATGCAGCACTTGCGGCCCACGGCCCTGCGGCACTGACCAAGGGGATAGACGTGTTGACAGTCTCGCTTGGGGCGCTGGCTGATCAGGCGCTTTATGACCAGTTGCTGGCCGCCGCACAGACCGGCGGCGCGCACCTGCATCTGGCCAGCGGGGCGATCGGCGGGCTGGATGCACTCCGCGCCGCCTGCGCAGGCCCGATGCAAAGCGTGACCTACAAGGGCCGCAAACCGCCTGCTGGCTGGCAGGGGTCACCAGCCGAGAATGTGCTGGACCTTGCCGCGCTGACCAAAGCGACCCCGCATTTCACCGGCTCTGCCCGACATGCCGCACTGGCCTATCCCAAAAACGCCAATGTTGCCGCCGCCGTGGCGCTTGCGGGTATCGGGATGGATGCCACATGGGTCGAACTGATCGCCGACCCCGCTGCGGCAGGCAACATCCACGAAATCCATGCTGTCGGCCAATTCGGAGAGCTGCATTTCCAGATCACCGGCAAGGGTCTGCCCGACAATCCCTGCAGTTCTGCCCTTGCGGCGATGAGCGTGGTATCGGCACTGGCCGAGTGGCAGAAACGGATCGTGTTCTAGGCTCTCTCAGAAATCTGCGGCGATACGCAGGTCGCGCAGGGGGCGAACGATGTCGATTGCCTGTTGATACAGTGGATGTGCCCGATATGCGGCCAGATCCTCTTCACTGGCGAACTCGGCATAGACAACCACATCCACGTCCGTTGACCAGATATCGCCTTTGGTGTTCTCTCGCACCTCAAAGAAATTCGCTTGCGGGATGTCCTGCAGCAGCCCAAGTCCCGCGATAATCTGGGGCAAATCAGCCTTTTGTTTGGCACTGAAGAATACGATGTGGCGGATGGCTGGCCGATGCGTCAAGAACATGATCCTTTTCATGGGCGGTGATTTCACACAGCGCACAAATCACAGTCCAGTCCCACCGGCAAGCGGCCTTGGCTGTCAGATACGTTCAATCGCCAGCGCAATCCCCTGACCGCCGCCAATGCACATCGTGATCAACCCGCGTTTGCCGCCTGTCCGCTCCAGCTCGTACATGGCCTTGATGGTAATGATCGCGCCCGTGGCCCCCACCGGATGCCCCAGTGCAATCGCTCCGCCATTGGGGTTCACGCGGGCCGGGTCCAGCCCCAGTTCCGTGGATACCGCCAGTGCCTGCGCGGCAAAGGCTTCGTTCGATTCGATCACGTCGAAATCAGCGGCAGTCAACCCGGTCTTTTCCAGCAGCTTGCGCACCGCAGGCACGGGGCCGATCCCCATCACCTCGGGGCGCACACCGGCATGGGCATAGCCCAGAATCCGAAACTTCGGCGTCAATCCGGCCTTCGCCGCCGCATCCGCCGTCGCAAGCACGACCGCCGCCGCGCCATCGTTCAGCCCAGACGCATTGCCTGCCGTGACGGTGCCGTCCTTTTGAAACACCGGGCGCAACCCGGCCAAAACCGCAAGCGTGGTGGCCTTGGGGTGCTCATCGCGGATAAAATCCACCATGTCGCGCTTGACGCGCACCTGCACCGGGGTGATCTGCGCATCAAAATACCCCGCCGCCATCGCCGCTGCCGCGCGTTCCTGACTGCGCATCGCAAAGGCATCCTGCGCGGCGCGTGTCACCTGATGCGCAGCCGCGACATTTTCCGCCGTGATCCCCATATGCCCGGTGCCGAACGGACAGTTCAGCGCGCCCAGCATCATATCTTGCGATTTGACATCACCCATCTTGGCACCCCAACGGGCATCCGACATGATAAACGGCGACCTGCTCATGTTTTCGGCACCACCGGCCAGACCGAATGCCGCATCGCCCAGTTGCAGCGATTGCATCACCGACACGATCGCCTGCACGCCCGACCCGCACAGCCGGTTCACGTTCATCGCAGGCGTCGTCTCCGGTATCCCCGCCTGCATCGCGGCGACGCGGGACACATACATGTCCTTGGGTTCGGTATTGATCACATGGCCGAATGCCACATGACCGATCTGCGCGCCCGCAACACCGGCCCGGTCCAGCGCGGCCTTGGCCACCGCCGTGCCCAGTTCGATCGGTGACGTGCCCGCCAATGCCCCGCCAAACGTGCCAATCGCCGTGCGCGCGCCACCCAAGATCACGATATCAGTCATCAATGCCTCCACAATTCAGTTGCCGTATCCTACCGCAGACCATCAAAGCGACCAGCGAAACGTCAGGTCATCACATGCGGACTTTGCAAGATGTCCGCGCCGCTGTGAAGTTTTGCGCATATACGGCGTTCTTCGGGTGATCGGCGCAATCTTTTGTGGCCTGCTCATCAGCGCGGCGGCCCATATTTCGGCCCCCCAATGGTTCGGGGCGTTTCCTTTGCGCGATGCCGTGTTAAATCAATCCCAACACACGAGGTATCATGCTGCTTACCGTTCAGGATATTCACAAAAGCTATGCCACCGCCGACGGCCCTTTTGCCGTCCTGCGCGGTATTGACCTGACGCTGGGTGCGGGCGAAACGCTGGCGCTGACGGGTGAATCCGGTAGCGGCAAAAGCACGCTTCTGCACCTCATCGGCGGTCTCGACACGCCTGACCGTGGCCAGATCATCATCAACGGCAGCGATATCGCCGCGCTGGATGACAACGGGCGCGCGCATCTGCGACGCGGCACCGTGGGCGTCGTGTTTCAGCAATTCAACCTTATTCCCAGTCTGAAGGTGGCGGATAACATCGCCTTTCAGGCCCGTTTGGCCAACCAATACGATCCGGCATGGACCGCGACCCTGACCGACCGGATGGGGCTGACATCGCAGTTGGGCAAATACCCCGAACAGCTTTCGGGTGGGCAACAACAGCGGGTCGCAATCGCGCGCACCCTCGCGCCCAAACCGCGCCTTGTGCTGGCCGATGAGCCGACCGGAAACCTTGACGAAGGCACCGCCGCCATTGTCATGGACCTGATGCTGGAACTGGTGCGCGAAACCGGCGCGGGCCTGCTGATGGTCACCCATTCGGCTGCGCTTGCCGCACGGTTGGGGCGTCGCCTGCATCTGCGCGCCGGACAGGTGGCATGACACGCGCGACCCTTCAAGCGCTGCTGTCGCACTGGTGGCGCAACCCTTTGCAGCTTTTTACGTTGCTCGCGGGCCTTGCCTTGGCCACGGCACTGTGGTCCGGCGTGCAGGCCGTCAACGCCGAGGCCCGCGCCAGCTATCGCGCTGCTGCCGCCACGCTTGGCGAAGGGCAATACGACAGGCTTGGCCGCCGCGACGGGCAGCCGATGGATCAAGCGACCTATATCACCCTGCGCCGCGCCGGTTGGCTGGTCAGCCCTGTGGTTCAGGGGCGGCTGAACGGCGTGCGTATCGTGGGCATCGACCCGCTGACAGCGCCGGCTGGCATTGGCCCCGTCCGCCTGACCCAAGGTGCCGACATCGCCGACTTTCTTGTCGGCAACGGCCCGCTTTTCGCCAACGCAGCCACCGCCGGACGCCTGCCCGACCTACAGATCACCATCACCCCCGATATCGCCCCCGGCTCTGCGATTACCGACATTGGCGCAGCCCAGCGGCTGCTTGGAAAACCGGGGCAGATCGACAGCCTGATCGTGGCACCGGTTCAACCCCGCGAGCGGCCTGATCTTGCCGATATCGCGCCGCAACTGGTCCGACAGTCCGCGCAGGGCGGCTCTGATATCGGGCGGCTGACGGACAGTTTTCACCTCAACCTGACGGCCTTTGGCTTGCTATCGTTTGCTGTTGGCATCTTTATCGTCAACGGCGCCATCGGGCTTGCGTTCGAACAACGCCGCCCGGTTGTGCGGACCCTGCGCGCGCTGGGCCTGCCACTGCGCCGCCTTATCGTCTTGATGGCTGCGGAACTGATGTTCTTTGCCCTGATCGCGGGCGGGGTTGGCGTCATGCTGGGGTATGTCATCGCGGCACTGCTGCTGCCCGATGTCGCCGCGACCCTGCGCGGGCTTTATGGCGCAGACGTGTCCGGCACGCTGCAACTGCGCCCGGTCTGGTGGCTTTCGGGGCTGGCCATCGCGCTGGGCGGCACCGCCATCGCGGCCAGCGGTGCGTTGTGGAAAATGTCGCGCATGCCGCTGCTTGCATCGGCGCAACCGCGCGCGCTGGCCATGGCCGCAGGGCAGGGCGCGGTCATGCAGGGGGCCGCTGCCGCGCTCCTGCTGGTGATCGCGCTGATCCTCGCGCTGACGGCAGACGGGCTGATCGCGGGTTTCGCGCTGCTGGGTGCGCTGTTGATCGGCGCGGCCCTGGCCCTGCCGATCATCCTCGACCGTGTTCTTGCGGCGACCAGCGCGCGGGCCAAATCCATCACCGCCCAGTGGTTCTGGGCCGATACGCGCCAGCAACTGCCCGGCCTTTCGCTCGCGCTCATGGCGCTGTTGCTGGCCATGGCCGCCAACGTCGGCGTGTCCACGATGGTGTCCAGCTTCCGGCTGACCTTTACCGCGTTCCTTGATCAGCGCCTCGCGTCCGAGCTTTACGTCTCAGCGCAGGACGCCACACAGGCGCAGGCAATCATCGCCTACGCCACCCCCCGCGTCGATGCGGTGCTGCCGATCCAGTCGGTCGAGACCCAGATCGCGGGCCTGCAAACCGAGGTCTTCGGTGCCCGCGACCACCGAACCTACCGTGACAACTGGACCTTTCTGAACGCCGCGCCGGATCTTTGGGACACGACATTTGCGGGCCAAACCATCTTGATCAACGAACAGTTGTCACGCCGCGCCAACCTGCGCATTGGCGACACCGTGCCCCTGCAATCCCAAACCCTGACCATCGCCGGGGTCTATGGCGACTACGGCAACCCCATCGGTCAGGCGCTGATCAGCGAAGACCTGTTTGCCGGCCTTTACCCCACCGTCACCCCGCAACGCTTTGGCCTGCGGATGGACCGGTCCAAGGTCGGCGATTTCGTCACCCGGATGGCGGCTGATATCGGCATCCCCGCCAGCCAAACGATCAATCAGGCGGGGATAAAAGCGTTCTCGCTTGGCGTCTTTGACCGCACCTTTACGGTCACGACGGCGCTGAATGTCCTGACCCTCGCCGTCGCCGGTTTCGCCATATTGATGAGCTTGCTGACATTGGCCAGCATGCGTGTGCCGCAACTTGCCCCTGCGTGGGCCATGGGCATGACGCGCGCGCAACTGGGGCGGCTGGAACTGCTGCGCGCAGTGCTGCTGGCGATGCTGACGGCCAGCCTTGCGCTGCCGCTTGGTCTGGGGCTGGCGTGGGCGCTGCTGGCGGTCGTCAACGTGGCCGCGTTTGGGTGGCAACTGCCCATGTACCTGTTCCCCGCCGACTACGCGCGCCTCGGCCTTTTTGCGCTGATCGCCGCCGCGCTTGCCGCGCTGTGGCCTGCGTGGCGTCTGGCGCGCACCCCGCCTGCGGACCTGCTGAAAGTCTTTTCCAATGAACGCTAAGGCCCTGGTCATCGCGCTGCTGCTCCCCCTGATGGCAAACGCCCAAGGCTTCGCGGGTCTAGGGTCCGATAGCGCCGGTTTCAGCGTGCCTGCGCCCAACCCGACCTTCGATTTCCCCCGTGACCACGGCCCCCATGACGATTACCGCATCGAATGGTGGTACGTGACCGCTAATCTGCGCTCTGCCGACGGCACAGCCTATGGGCTGCAATGGACACTTTTCCGCTCTGCCCTCGCGCCGACGGGCGGGGCGGGCTGGGCTGCGCCGCAGCTTTGGATGGGGCACGCCGCCGTCACGACCCCAACCGACCACTACGTCAGCGAACGGCTCGCACGTGGCGGGATCGGGCAGGCCGGCGTGACCGCCGATCCGTTCAGCGCATGGATCGACGACTGGCAGATGACAGGCGACATGGATGCGCTGCAGATGACCGCCAGCAGCCCTGACTTTACCTACGACATGACCATGACCGCCGATGGGCCGCTGGTATTTCACGGCGACAACGGGTTTTCCGTCAAATCCGCCGCCGGGCAGGCGTCCTATTACTATTCGCAACCGTTCTACGATATCTCCGGCACCCTGAGCCTGCCTGACGGCGACTTTGCCGTCACGGGCACCGCATGGCTGGACCGGGAATGGTCGTCGCAACCGCTGGCCGACAATCAAACCGGCTGGGACTGGTTTTCGCTGTCGTTTGATGACGGGGCCAAGATGATGGGATTTCGGCTGCAACAGACCGATGGGCAAAACTATACCTCTGCCACATGGATCGCCCCGGACGGGACGGCAACGGCCTTTCCCAACGGTGCCTTCACCGCCGCGCCTTTGATGACACACACGACCGCCAACCGCGACATCCCCGTTCGCTGGCACGTGCAACTGCCCGAAAAAGGTGTCAATGTGATCGTTGACGCCATAAATCCCGATGCATGGATGACCACCTCCGTTCCCTATTGGGAAGGCCCGGTGCGGGTCACCGGCAGCCACACGGGCCACGGCTATCTGGAGATGACAGGCTATGAGTAACTGGTTCGAGACCCTCGAAGGTCTGCACATTCAGGTCTGGGATACCCTGATCCAAGGTCTCGTTGACGCGGGCCATCCCGCCCGCAGGCCAACATTTGCAACGGTATCGCCCGACAATTGGCCCGAGGCGCGCACCGTGGTGCTGCGCGGCTCCGATACCGAAGCGGGTATCGTCAGCGTCTACTCTGACCTGCATTCAGACAAGATCCGCAGCCTCAAGAAGAACCCCCGCGCGGCGCTGCACATCTGGGACCCGGCGCAGGCCCTGCAAATCCGCCTCAAGACCGAGGTGACAATCGCATCCGGCCCCGCCGTGCGCCCGCTGTGGGAAAACATTCCCGCCCAGTCACGACAAAGCTATGGCGTCAGCCCGGCACCGGGTCGGCCAATTCCCGACGCGCTTGACTACATCAAGAATGCGTACCCCGACACCTTTGCGGTCCTGCACTGCCGGATCATCACGATCGACGTGGTTCACCTTGGCGATGATCACCGGCGCGCCAGCTATTCACGTTCCGATGACTGGGCCGGGAAATGGCTTTCGCCCTGACCCGCGTCCGGCTAACACACCGCAATGCATAACCTTCCCCTTACCCGCGATCTTGTCCTGATCGGCGGCGGTCACTGCCACGCCCTCGTGTTGCGCAAATGGGGCATGAACGCGCTGCCCGGCGTGCGCGTCACGGTGATCAACCCCGGTCCGACGGCGCCCTATTCGGGCATGCTGCCCGGTTTCGTCGCCGGCCACTATACCCGCGATGAACTTGATATTGATCTGGTCAAACTGGCCCGTTTCGCGGGCGCGCGCCTGATTGACGGTGCCGCCACGGCCATTGACCGCGGCACCCGGACAATCACCGTTCCGGGGCGCCCTCCCATCGCCTATGATATTGTGGCGATCGACGTCGGTATCACGTCGGCCATGCCTGCGCTGCCCGGCTTTACCGCCCATGCGATCCCCGCCAAGCCGCTGGGCACTTTCGCGTCGCGCTGGGATAATTTCCGCCGCGACACCACAGACCCCCATATCGCGATCATCGGCGGTGGCGTGGCCGGTGCCGAACTGGCCATGGCGATGGCTCATGCGCTGCGCGACAAAACGCCCACGGTGCATTTGATCGACCGGGGAATAGCCCTCAAAGACCTCGGCACCACCGCGCGCCAGAAAATGCGTGCCGCCCTTGGCGCGCAAGGCGTGCAGCTGATCGAAAACGCCGAGGTCCGCCAGATCACCCCACAGGGCGTCATGCTGGCCGACGGGCGCATGATCCGATCCGATTTTACCACCGGGGCTGCGGGGGCGAAACCGCACGACTGGATTGCCACGATCGGCGTCGAAACGCACGACGGTTTCATCACGGTCAACGCTGCCCTGCAATCCAGCGATCCGGCGATCTTTGCCGTCGGTGACTGCGCCCACCTTGGCGCGACGCCCCGCCCAAAGGCCGGCGTCTTTGCCGTGCGTCAGGCGCCGGTGCTTTACGACAACCTGCGCGCGATCTTGTCGGGAGGCGATCTGCGCCCCTACAAACCGCAATGCGACTACCTCAAACTCATCTCGCTTGGCGGCAAATCCGCCCTCGCCGAGAAATTCGGAACTGCCCGCAAAGGTCCCCTGCTTTGGCGCTGGAAAGACCACATTGACCGCAAGTTCATGGACCAGTTCGGCACATTGCCCGCGATGCAGGGACCCAAACTGCCGCGCACAGTCGCCCTTGGGATGGCCGACGCCTTGGGCGATAGACCCATGTGCGGCGGCTGCGGTGCCAAGGTCGGGCGGGCCGCGCTGCAAACCGTGCTTGCCGACACCTTCGGCGATGACGCGGCGATCGTGCAACCGGGGCAGATCATCACGACCGACCACCTGCGCGCGCTCACCCATGATCCGGCCCTGATGGCCCGCATCGCCGCGATCCATGCGCTGGGCGATATCTGGGCGATGGGCGCGCGCGCCCAAGCCGCCACCGCCAGCATTATCCTGCCGCGCATGTCCGCCGACCTGCAACAACGCACCCTGAGCGAAATCATGCAAACCGCGACCGCCGTCATGACCAAGGCGGGCGCCGTCATCGTCGGCGGCCACACATCGCTTGGCGATGAACTGACCATCGGGTTTACCATCACCGGACTGACCGAAAACCCCATCACACTGGCAGGCGCCAAACCCGGCGACGCGCTGATCGTGACCAAACCCATCGGCAGTGGCACGATCATGGCCGCCGAAATGGCTGGTGCCGCCCGCGGTGCCGATGTCATCGCCTGTCTTGACCTGATGACCGCACCCCAGGCCAATGCCGCCGAACGCCTGCATGCCGCGCACGCCATGACAGACGTGACCGGCTTTGGCCTTGCCGGGCACCTGCGCGGTATCTGCGCTGCGTCCGGGACCGGGGCTATACTGACGCTTGCCGCAATCCCGCTCATGCAAGGCGCTCTGGCGCTGGCGCAATCGGGCATCCGCTCATCGCTTTTCGCGGATAATCAACGCGGCGCGGGGGCTGTCACCGGACCGGGAGGCGCGACGTATGACCTGTTGTTCGATCCGCAAACCGCTGGTGGCCTGCTTGCCGCCGTCGCCGCCGATAAGGCCGAAACGGTCCTGCGCGATCTCAAAGCCGCCGGCTATCCGGCTGCAATCATCGGCGAAATCACCCATGATCCGGGCATCACAGCCCGCTAAGCGCCGCCATGACTGCATCTGCCGCGCGGTCTTGCCCGACTTCATCCAGCGTCTGTGCCTGCACAACCGCGATCACGTCACGCTCATCGATCCGGCGCGATTTGGTATAGGCGGCGTCGTAATGCTCGACCATCAGCGCCGTTGCCAATGCCGCGAATTCGCCCCCGCGCAGCAGCGCAATCCAGCCGTCCACAACCGCATGGCCGCGCAAGTTGCGCAGCGGTGCCAGTCGGCGGGCCACCTCATCCGGCTCTGCAATAATATCCGCATAGGCCGCGGTCAAAAAGGCCGCGCGTGCTTGCATCGGGGCTTCGATCACAACCCGCCGCGCGGCCAGCATCGCCACCCATAACGATGGCGGCAGCGCAATCCGCCCGATCTTGCTGCTTTCCGCCTCGACCACCACGGGCCGCGCCGGATCAAGACCGTTCAACGCCACGGCAAGCGCTGTCTCGAACGCCTTCTGGCTTGGCTGCCCCGCTGCAGTCGCCCCCAGCAACGACCCCCGATGCCCCGCCAACCCCTCAAGGTCGATCACCTGCACACCCCGCGCCGCCAACCGCGCCAGGATCGCGGTCTTCGCGGTCCCGGTATTGCCGTCCAGCAACACCACCCGATGCGGCAGCGGATCATCATAAAGGGCGTGGTTCACAAGCCGCCGAAACGTCTGATAGCCGCCCTGCACGACCTCGGTGCGCCACCCGATCTGGCTAAGGATCGTCGCAACCGACCCCGATCGCTGCCCGCCACGCCAGCAATAAACCAGTGGCCGCCAGCTTCCGTCCTTGGTGGCCAACGGCCCGTCAATATGATCCGCGACATTGCGCGCAACCATCGCCGCGCCGATCTTGCGACCATCAAAGGCGCTGATCCGCTTGTAAACCGTGCCGACCCCGACGCGCTGTGCGTCCGTCAGCGCGGGCAGGTTGATCGCCCCTGGCACGTGGTCCTCGGCGAATTCCGCAGGCGAACGCACGTCGATCACGGTGTCAAACCCGTGGTTCAGGATCGCATCCAAACTGTTAAATTCAATCGGCATACACGCCCTGTAGCCCAGCACGCGCCGGTGCAAAAGGCCCATCCGCCATTGCCGCCCCCCGCTTTCGCGCCTAGCGTGCAAACAACAATGTATCGAGCCCCCAAATGTTGAACACCCCACTCCCCCACATCACCCGATGGTCCGACCTTAACGGGGTCGCCCTGACCCCCGCCGAGAACATAGTCATCGACGCCGCGAAAGCGGGTAAGCGTGCGAACATCGGCGACACCACCCCGACCACCAAAACCGAAGCCGTCCTGATTCGCGCGCCCCTGCTGCGCTACCTGATCCTTGGCGGCTGTGATGAATGCCGTACACAGGCGGCGGGGGTGGAGGTGCAAGGCGCATGGATCGAACACACCCTCGATCTGTCCTTCGCCACTGCCGCCGGGCCGATTAGCCTATACGATTGCCACATCGCGGCACGCCCGGAGATGATGCATCTCAAGCTGCATGGGCTATATCTAAACCGTAGCACGCTGCCGTCCGGCCTGAATGCCCAAGGCGTGCAGGTGGGCGGGGATGTGTTTTTGCGCGGGCTTAAGGCAAAGGGCGCGGTCAGCCTCTCCGGTGCCGCGATCACCGGGCAGTTGGCTTGTGAAGGCGCGACGCTGGAAAATGCGGATGGCCCTGCGCTCAATCTGCAACGCGCGCAGGTGGGCGGGGGTGTGTTTTTGAGCGGGCTCACGGCAAAGGGCGCGGTCAGCCTCTCCGGTGCCGCGATCACCGGGCAGTTGGATTGTGAAGGCGCGACGCTGGAAAATGCGGATGGCCCTGCGCTCAATCTGCAACGCGCGTCGGTCAAGGGAGGTTTTCTTTGGCGAAATGTCAAAGCCGTGACAGGCCGGGTGAACCTGAGCTCTGCCCATTTCGCTGATTTGGCTGACGACGCTGCCAGTTGGGACAAATGTAATGATCTGACCATGGTCGGGCTGACCTACGACGTGTTGCACGGGTCCACTGATGTGCTGGAACGGCTGGATTGGCTGAAAAAAGGTGCGAAGAACGACGGCGGTTTCCACCCGCAACCCTACGAACAACTCGCCAAGGTCCTGCGCGAAAGCGGCCACCGGGCCGAAGCGCGCGAGATTTTGATCGCCAAGGAACGCGAACAGCGCAAAACAGTCCGCGCCCGGCGGTGTCATAAACGGCACTGGCTCAAGAGCATCTTGTCGCCGCGTAATATCGGTAGCACGATTGTAGATATCGTGTTTCGCGAAACGGTCGGGTATGGCTATAAACCGCATCGCAGCATTTTCTTGCTGGTGTTCTTGATCAGCCTTGGCGCGTATGTGGCAGCCAAGGCGTGGGACGCGGGTGATTTCGCACCGAACTCCGATGTGATTCTGAATTCCGCAGGTTGGCAGGCGCTGGCTGATGATCGCACCGCATATCCAAATCCGGCGGCGACATGGTCAGACCCGCTTGGCCCCGGTCAGGATTATGAAACTTTTCAACCCGTTGCCTATGCCGTCGATATTGTCATCCCTATCATCGCATTGGGGCAAGAAACCGCATGGTCACCCTCCACCAATCGCGGCTGGTGGGGGCGGCAGCTTTGGTGGTTGGAGTGGTGCCTGACCGCGCTGGGCTGGATCGTCACCGCCATTGGCGCGGCGGCTGTCACGGGCGTGATCAGGCGGGATTAAGCGGCACCCGCCCTGCATCGGTCAGCAGCCAGCAGTCGCGCCCTTGGAACACCGCAGGTATCAACGGGCGGCCATACCCCGCGCCGCCGTCCAGATCGACGCGGTTGCCGAAATGTTGCGGCTGGTCCAGCGCGGTGTGGCCATGCACGACCAGATGGCCGAAATCATGATCGCTGTCCAAAAATCCGTCGCGTATCCAGATCAGGTCATCCTCGGCCTGATCGGCAAGCGCGATGCCGGGCCGCAGACCCGCATGGACGAACAGCAGGTCATCGGTGCGGTGCCACAGCGGCAGCGCGTCCAGAAAATCCAGATGCGCCGCGGGCACGACACCCCGTGCGCTGTGATGCAATGCGTCGGGATGCACCCGGCCATCATCGCCCGTGCAATAGATCAACTGTTCAGGCGTGCCATCCACATGCCGGTCGAAATGCATGTCACCAGCGACCCCGTAAGATCCCAGCGTATCGGCACCGCCAAGCCGTTGATTAAGCCAGCTCAGCCCCGATTTCACCCGGGGATCATGCAAGGTGCCCTGCCGGATATAGCGGCTGAACATCCGGTCGTGATTGCCGCGGATGAACACCCAGTTGCGCCCCGCGTCGCGCCCTGCGATCAGGGTTTCGATCACGCCCCGGCTGTCCGGCCCGCGATCGGTATAGTCACCCAGAAACACGATTTGCGCATCCGCCCCGCCATCATCCGCGATCAGCGCCAGCGCGCGGTCCAGCATGGCTTTCTGGCCGTGGATGTCACCAATGGCATAGGTCGGGCGCATCGCGTTTCCTTGTTTGGGGGTGGGGGCGCATGATGTCACGCACCCCCCCCCTTTTGCCCTATCAGACTTCGAACGTCAGCGGCTTGACCTGTTGGAACAGACCTGTCGCTTCCAATGCCTTTAACACGGCGGCGGGCACCGGCTCGTCCAGGTAAAGTATGGCAATCGCCTCGCCCTTGGCGGCGGACCGACCAAGGGTAAAGTTCGCGATGTTCACGTCGTGCTGGCCCAGCGTCGTGCCCAACGTGCCGATGATACCCGGCACGTCCTTGTTGGTGGTATAGAGCATGTGCGGCCCCACATCGGCATCAATGTTGATACCCTTGATCTGGATAAAGCGCGGCTTGCCGTCGCTGAACACCGTGCCCGCGATCGACCGTTCGCGCGTGTCGGTGACGACGGTGACCTTGACGTAGCCTTCAAAGGCGCCGGACTGGTCTTGCTTGGTCGTGGAAATCTTCACGCCACGCTCTTTGGCGATCACCGGGGCGGATACCATGTTCACATCCGGGTTAGCGGTTTTCATGATGCCCGCAACGGTGGCCGCTGTCAGCGCCTTGAGGTTCATTTCGCTGGCTTCACCGTCAAACAGAATGTTGATCGCCTTGATCGGCTCATCCGTCATCTGACCGATAAAGTTGCCCAGATGGCCTGACAGCTTGATCCAAGGGCCCATGATCTTGGCTTCTTCTGCCGTCACGGACGGCATGTTCAGCGCGTTTTGCACGGCCCCTGTCAGCAGGTAATCCGACATCTGCTCGGCCACCTGCAAGGCGACGTTTTCTTGTGCTTCTGTCGTGGCGGCGCCCAGATGCGGGGTGCAAACGACGTTGGGCAGACCGAACAGCGGGTTTTCGGTCGCGGGCTCCACGGCGAAAACGTCAAGGGCAGCACCGGCGATATGACCCGCAGTCAAAAGATCGGCCAGCGCCTGTTCATCGACCAGACCACCGCGCGCACAGTTGATGATGCGGACGCCCTTTTTGGTCTTCTCAAGGTTTTCACGGCTCAGGATGTTCTTGGTGTCCGCCGTCAGCGGCACGTGCAGCGTGATGAAATCAGACCGCTTCAGCAGATCTTCCAATTCGACCTTCTCGACACCGATCTCGGTGGCGCGCTCTTCGGACAGGAACGGGTCCATGGCGATGACCTTCATCTTCAGGCCACGCGCACGGTCACAGACGATGGAGCCGATATTCCCCGCACCGATCACACCAAGCGTCTTGCCGGTCAGCTCGACCCCCATGAACTTGGATTTCTCCCACTTGCCCGCATGTGTCGACGCGCTGGCCTCGGGAATCTGGCGGGCCACGGCAAACATCATCGCAATGGCGTGTTCGGCGGTGGTGATCATATTGCCAAAGGGCGTGTTCATCACGATGATACCCTTGCGGGACGCCGCCTCGCGATCGACGTTATCGACACCGATCCCGGCGCGGCCGATCACCTTGAGGTTGGTCGCGGCGTTGATGATCTTTTCGGTGGCTTTGGTCGCCGACCTGATGGCCAGACCATCGTAGTTGCCGATCACAGCCAGCAATTTGTCTTTGTCCTTGCCCAGATCGGGCTGGAAATCGACATCAATGCCGCGATCCTTAAATATCTGCACGGCAGCAGGGGACAGTTCATCAGAGATAAGAACTTTGGGGGCCATGATGGGCTCCTATACTTGAATGGGGAAAGGGGTAGGGTGGGTTAAAACCCACCTTACGCTGTGATTTCTGTCTCGAATGCCCAGGCAAGCCATGGCAGCATTGCTTCGATGTCGGATGTCTCGACCGTTGCGCCGCACCAGATCCGCAGACCGGCAGGGGCGTCACGATACGCACCGATATCCAGCGCGATATTCTCGGCCTCAAGCCGCTTGGCAATCGCTTTGGCAAAGGCAGCGCCGTCGGTGATCCGGTCATCGGTGAACTTCAGGCAGACCGACGTATTCGACCGCGTCGCCGGATCAACAGCCAGGTTTTCGATCCAATCGTTTTCCGCGCAAAAGCTCCAGATCGCCTGCGCATTGGCATTGGCCCGGTGCATCAGCGCATCCAAACCGCCAATCGACCGGCCCCATTTGAGCGCGACAAGATAATCCTCGACCGCCAGCATCGACGGCGTGTTGATCGTCTCGCCTTTGAAAATACCCTCGATCAGCTTGCCCTTCGACGTCAGGCGGAAAATCTTTGGCAGCGGCCATGCGGGCGTATAGCTTTCCAGACGCTCCACGGCACGCGGCGACAGCACCAGCATCCCATGCGCGGCTTCACCGCCCATGACCTTCTGCCAGCTAAACGTCGTCACATCGAGCTTGCCCCAAGGCAAATCCTGCGCAAACGCAGCCGATGTGGCATCGCACAGCGTCAGACCGGCCCGGTCACCGGGGATCACATCGCCCGACGGCATCTTGACGCCAGAGGTCGTGCCGTTCCAAGTAAAGCAGACGTCATTGTCATAGTTCAGCGCGGCCATATCGACGATCTCGCCATACTCCGCTGTATGCACGGTGGCGTCGATTTTCAGTTGCTTGACCACATCCGTGACCCAGCCCGCGCCAAATGATTCCCACGCGACCATTTCCGAAGGGCGTTCGCCCAACAGCGACCACATCGCCATTTCAAACGCGCCCGTGTCCGACGCCGGCACGATACCAACGCGGTAGTCGGCGGGGATGCCCAAAATGGCGCGTGTCAGATCAATCGCCTCGGCCAGCTTGGCCTTGCCCACAGATGCACGGTGCGACCGGCCCAACGGCGCGTCGCTTAATGCATTCAAATTCCAGACGGGGGGTTTGGCACAGGGGCCAGAAGAAAAACGCGGGTTCATCGGCCGCGTTGCCGGTTTGGTCATTACCATCACTGGTATCCTCTCAGATAATCGCCCTTCGTTGGGGAAGGGTGTCCCACTGCCGCACATAGGCCCACTCCGGCCCTTTCACAACACGCAAAATGACGCTAGACCGCCGTTCGAGCCGCTTTTTGCGACACATCCGGCGCGGATAGGAAACTTGCCCATGTTTATCGTGACCCTGTTGACCACACCCACCGAACGCACGCTGGACCGGGCCTTGGTCGATAGCCTGCGCAACGCATGGGGCGGGGGCGACGCACAGTGGCTTGCCATCGACGAAGCCGCCGAATTTGCAATCCCGCATATGCCCGACAACCAGTGGGACGTCTGGTCGGACCTGCAAGACGCCTGCGTCGACCTGATCATCCAGCCTGCCGCGAATCGCCGCAAACAGATGCTGCTGGCCGATATGGACAGCACGATGATCCGTCAGGAATGTATCGACGAATTAGCCGTCGAGGCAGGCGTCGGGGCCCGCGTCGCCGATATCACCGCCCGCGCCATGAACGGGGAACTCGACTTTGAAGGTGCGCTGCTGGAACGGGTTGGCCTGCTCAAGGATCTGCCCGAACCCATGATCGAACAGGTCCTTGATCAGCGAATCACCTATATGCCCGGCGGCTACGAACTGGTCGCCACGATGAAGGCCAACGGCGCCTACGCCGCACTTGTCTCGGGCGGGTTCACGGCCTTCACCGCCCGCGTTGCGGCGGCGCTGGGCTTTGATGAAAACCGCGCCAACACGCTGCTGGTTGAAAATGGCAAACTGACCGGCGATGTCGCCCGCCCCATCCTCGGCAAGGCGGCCAAGGTGCAAGCCCTGACTGAAATTGCCGCCCGCCTGAACATCACACCGGCCGATGTGCTGGCCGTGGGGGATGGTGCGAATGATCTGGGCATGCTGTCGCTGGCGGGTACGGGTGCGGCGCTTCACGCCAAACCTGCGGTGCAGGCACAATGCGATATCCGCATCAACCACGGCGACCTGACAGCACTGCTGTTTTTGCAGGGCTACGCGCGCGATGAATTTGTGACCTGAGGGGCGACGCCCCAAAAACCGCCCCCCGTTCGATTGCGCCAAATCAATCTGCGCCCGGTCATCTGTGACTAAACAGAACCACCGCCCCGTCGCCTTGGCCTATGAAAAGCTGCGGGCAAAATGGTACAGGAGAACTGATATGAACCGCACGATCGCCATGACCATCGCCGCCGCCAGCCTTGTGCTCGTGCAGGCTTGCGAAAACCTGACAACCGAACAGCGCACCGTTGTCGGCCTGACCGGCGGCGCCGCTGCTGGCCTGATTACGGCTGACATTCTGGGCGCAGATGACGACTGGCGCCTGATCGCCGCCCTTGCTGGCGCGGCCGCCGGTACGATCGTGGCGCAAAACAGCGAGACCGATCTATGCGCCTACGCGCGCGGCGACGGCACATACTTCACGGCCCCCTGCCCATAGGGCGGGGTCCCCCGGTAGCCGTTTCTTGACACGCCGTTCACACATACACCGGGCGCTGCGTTAACCACGGCAGATCCGTCAATCTGTATGCACGGATTCTGTACGCCTTCTGTACGGGATGCACATGGCCGATAGGCCTTGTTTTCCGCAGCTTTACGCGAAATGCGTGGCCCGCAGTGTGTCATCGTGCCGGTGGCCCTGCCGTACGTTGCGCACCCCCTTGCATCCCGCCCCGTCGTCACGCCACAAAGGCGTATGAGCAAACCACATAAACCTGCCACTATCGCCGCCCACGCCGCAGGCGCGCTTGACCCGCAATCGGGTGGCGTCGTGCCTGCGCTGCAGCCGTCAACCACGTACCTACGGGATGAAAACTATGCGCTGATCCGGCCCGACAACATCTATTCGCGCGACAATTCCGACAATCTCCGGCAGGCTGAAAAAGTCCTGCAAGCTCTTGAAAATGCTGATGATACGCTGCTTTTCCCCTCGGGTATGGCCGCGATTGCCGCGGTCTTCCGCACCTTGCCGAACGGTGCTGTGGCCATCGTGCAATCGGGCATCTACTGGGGCACCACGCAATGGGTCCGCGACTTTTGCACCCGCCGCCAGATCACCCTGCACGAGGTCGACGCAGACGCATTGCAAACCGCCTGCCAGACCCATCGCGCTGATCTGGTCTTTGTCGAAACCCCGTCCAATCCATGGCTGAAAACTGTTGATATTCAACGCATTGCGGATGTGTCCGATGCGATACTGATCGTGGACGCCACGGCCGCAACCCCGATCCTGATGCGCCCGCTGGCGCATGGTGCCGACATCGTCATGCACTCCGCCACCAAGGGTATCAACGGCCACTCCGATGTTCTTGCCGGTGTCCTGTCAACCCGCGATAAACAAACGGAAATTTGGCAGGCGATCACGCTGGATCGCAAGACCGCAGGCGCGATCCTCGGCCCGTTCGAAGCGTGGTTGCTGACCCGCGCAATGCGCACCCTGCCACTGCGGGTCGAACGCATGTCGCAAAACGCTCAGACGCTGGCAGAATACCTTGTCGCACATCCCCGGATTGATGATGTTCTTTACCCCGGTCTGCCCCAGAATTCGGGCCATAAAACCGCGCAAAAACAAATGCATGGCGGTTTTGGCAGCCTGTTGTCGGTGCTGGTCAAGGGGGGGCGCGCCGACGCCCTGCGCGTCATTGGCAAGCTGGAATTATTCCTGCGGGCTACGTCGCTCGGCAGTGTCGAAAGTCTGGTCGAGCATCGCCACACGATTGAGCCGCACACCGGTATTCCCGAAACGCTGCTGCGCGTGTCCGTCGGGATCGAAGACATCGACGACCTGATCGCCGACTGGGCCCAAGCGTTGGAAACCGAGATGCATTGATGTAAAGGAACGGCACCTTTCAGCGCCGTTCCTGGCCTGTTAGGTCAGATGATCAATCTTCGGTGGGGCCGCCTGCGGCCTTCCAGTCGCCGATTCCGCCTACGTTGATGACATTCTTATAACCCATTTCCTTCAATGTCTTACCGGCAAGTGCCGCCTGGCCGCCCGCACCGCAGACCAGACACAGCTCGGCGTCTTTTTGAAAGATTGGATTGTGGAATTGCATGTCCGCATCGGCGGCGAATTCAATGAACCCACGCGGCACGCGGTGCGCCCCGGCGATCGTGCCGGACTTTTCAATATCGCCGCTGTCACGCACGTCGACAAACGTGGCAGCGCCCGCGGCGTGTTTGGCAATCGCCTCTTCTACAGTGATGCGTGTGACGGTGGCATTGGCTTCGTCAAGATAGGCTTTGGCAGATTTCATAGGTGGTCTCTCCTGTTGCATGTGTCTCAACCTATGCCAAGCCAGCCGAAAAACCAGCCATCCGCCAAAAAAAAGCCCGGGCAAAGTGCCCGGGCAAGTCCAACAGGGAGGTTCTAGTATCTACCGGATACATCGCAATTTCGGCGAATTTTTGTTGCCTTTATGACACTGACAATTGGGACTGGCTGAGGAGGGCAAACACTTTGGCAGTGACTAAATAGCGAAGGCCGTGGCGATTTTTAGCTGAAAATCTTGATGGTGTCCGGACAAGTTAGGCAATGTGATCTTTAGAATTTTGAACTATGCTGTCTTCGAACGGCCCACAGCGGACCTCCGCAGTCAGTGACGATGCCGCAGCGCAGCTTCACCGAACCGGCCATTCGTGCATCATGCAGCATTTTCCGAGGGTGAAGGTCGGCAGAGCGGACAAAACTGACGTTAGAGGTTCAGCGTTTGAAGTTTGATAGGGGCCTATGACTCTGTTGCACAAATCGGCTGATGGCCGAGGTACCCCTTTCCCTGGACAGACTTATCCCACGGTCTCTGTGACGGGTATGCCGAGCGCGGTGTAGCCGTTCAGGACGGCGATGCGGACCTGGAC
>Ga0208544_10000501_pt1 | contig 30728 bp, 30 predicted proteins | sample DEB08_DNA_9_FD_184526 | JGI IMG/M metagenome (GOLD analysis project Ga0208544, IMG submission 184526) | Aqueous microbial communities from the Delaware River and Bay under freshwater to marine salinity gradient to study organic matter... | ecosystem: Environmental > Aquatic > Marine > Coastal ... | reverse complement strand
CGATTCGACTAATTTCCAGTAGATCAAGCAACATCTGGGACATGCGCGCGGTCTGAGTCTGCAAAGTGCCAATCAGCCGCTGCTCACGTTCAGGTAGGTCGTCAACATTGCGTTCAAGGAGTTCGACCGTGCCGACAACAGCCGTGAGCGGTGACCGCAATTCGTGGGAAACGTTGGCACTAAAGCGCTGCTCCCGCTTGATCCGAGACTGAACCGATTCGGCCATACCGTTAAATGAAGCAGCAATCGGATCTAAATCCGGATCACGAGTTAATGGGATACGGGTGGAAAGCTCACCATTTGCAATACGCCGAGCACCAGCTCCGAGACGCAATAGTGGTCGAATAACTTTTGCAAACGTGTAGCGTCCAATGAATACTCCTACGATTCCAGCGAGCAAAGTTTGGACGATCAGGAGCCAACCACCAATTGTGAGACCCAAGTCGAGTTCACGTAACGGAAACACCTCAACATAAATTCCTGTCTCCAACTGCACAGCCACCAGTAAATATTGTTCGTCACCTATGGTCGTTCGTTGTTGCGCCCCACCATCTTTTGCGGTCACGGAAAGTAGTGAGTTGGGTAATGCATCAGGTGGAATTGTGACACCGGAGGTGTACCAAATGCCTTGGACTTGGACCATGGGCTGTGAGGTTCCCACTGAAGGAACTTGCCCAAGGGCAACTTCAGGTGTGAGACCGGCGGTCAAAGATGCCGCTACCGAACGTGAATCCAGTACCGCACGGGTTATTGCTGCGTCTTCCCGTTGATTGATCAGATACCAGCGAGCAACACCGTAGGTTGCGCCCGCAACTGCGCCAGCAATAACTAGCGAAAGCAAACCAAATGCCAACGCGACTCGGGCTCTAAGGCCAAAACGCATTTAAGCTTTCATCCGGTAGCCAAAACCCCGAACGGTAAGCAGATATTCGGGATTGGCGGGGTCTTCTTCGATTTTGTTGCGTAACCGGTAAATCAAGTTGTCCACAACGCGGCCGTCGCCCGCATTTCCGTAACCCCAAACTTTGCGCAGCAGGTGGTCACGGCTCAGCACCCGCCCTTGGGCACCGATCAATTCGGCCAACACATAAAACTCAATGCGAGACACGGGAATGACTTCGCCATTACGCACAACTTCTGCGGTATCGGTTCGTAGCTCAATTGGTCCACACACCATGGACTCGGCAGTCTCGTCTTCGTTGTTTGCTCGCCGAAGTTGGGTGCGGATCCGAGCCATGAGTTCTTTGGCCACAAACGGCTTGGTCACGTAGTCGTCAGCGCCTGCCTCAAGTCCTGCAACAACGTCATGACTGTCAGTCTGAGCGGTCACAATCACAATTGGCACCGAACTGGTGGCGCGCAGTGAACGGACCAGATCGAGCCCGTGAATCCCGGGGAGTCGCAGATCAACTAACACCACGTCAGGCTGTTCGTCTTGAACAATCACGAGCCCCTGCTCCGCAGTTACTGCCTCTAGGACCCGATACCCCTCGTCCTCAAGGTTTGTGCGGAGAACCATACGGATTGCGTCGTCGTCCTCGACGACCATTACCGTGCGCATCATGTCTCTATATAACCGTTCTGGATCGGTAACTGGGATAGTGAGTGTGACTGCTGAGAACAACAGCCTACCTCGCGACAACAACCCAACTCAATCATATTGAGATATAAAACAACATTTTTGAGATTGTTTGATCACAATTACAGCATCGGGGGCGTCAATGTCGCTTTAGCCAACCGCTGTCAGGAGTTGATCAATTTTGGCCGCGAGCGCCGGCTCGGGCTGAGCTCCAATCACCCGATCAACAACCTGTCCGTTGCGGACCATAACCAGGGTGGGAATTGAACTGGCGTCATACATCTGAGCCGAACGTGGATTGTCATCCACATTGATCTTCACAACCTTCATAGATCCGGCGTATCGCGCGGCCAACTTTTCGAGAATTGGCGCGACCATGCGGCAGGGTCCGCACCAAGGTGCCCACAGATCCACGAGAACAAGTTGTTTGGTGTCAAGTGCACCGGTCAGCGAAGCATCTGTTGCATCGGCGATCCATGGCAATGCCTTCTTGCAACTCGCGCAGGTCGGCTTTCCTTTACTCACTGACGGAACGCGATTCTTCGCCCCGCAACCTGGGCAGGGTGTTATTCGGAAATCAGTAGCCATGGCCCGATAATAAATCACGCGGTGAGCGGAAGACGCACCGAAATTCGAAGTCCGCTACCCGCTGGGGCTGATTCGGCCCAGGCATCCCCTCCGGCCATGCGGGCACTTTCCTGAACCAGGGCCAGTCCTAGCCCGCTTCCACCCGCCTGGGAATTCGCCGCGCGGTAGAACCGATCAAATATCTGGGTGTAACCCTCACCCTCGGGTAGCCCGAGGCCGTCATCGGAGACCGTCAATTCGCAGAAGGCTCCCACTTTCCCCAGGTGAACAACGACTTCAGACTCCGCATATTTCAGCGCATTGCCCAACAGTTCATCAATAATTCGAGAACATGTACCTGCGGGAACGGTGACCGTGCAATCCTCCAGATCTGATCGAATCTGAATTCCCTTTTCTTGTGCGATCACGGTGGCTGCTTCGACACGACCACGCACAATTTCACTCAAAGACTCTTGACGCATGTTGAGCATTCCCGAGTCCGAACGGGTCAGAAGCAAAATCTGATCGATTCGGTGCGCTAATCGATCCACTTCGGCGATAGCAGCATCTGCATTAGATGTAACCTCCGGGTCCTTGGAAACATCGGAGATCGCTTCGAGTCGCAAGCGCACACCCGTCAGTGGACTTCGCAAGTGATGGGACGCGTCCGCTGCAACTCTTTGTGTACGACTTAACAGTCCTTCTAGCCGGGCTGCGGTGGAGTTCAAAGCGGTTGCCGCCTGCCGAATCTCTTTCGTTCCATGCGTTTCATCCGCGCGAATTGACAAGTCCTGTGGCATCAGTTCCACGACTTCGGTCAAAGCATCGACTGGTCGAGCAATTGAGCGCGATAACAACCACGCAACGAGACCCGCAGCGAAAATAACACTGGCAACAAATGCAATCAGCCACAGTTCAGCAATTAAGACTGCCCTCTCAACCGCACTCTCACTAAGAGAAAGTCTGACTACCGCGACAACATTAAAGTTCTGAACAATCGGGGCCGCCACAAAACGTAATTCGTCATTCAACGTAACAGACGGCCGAACATTGGAAGCTAACTCACCCGCGAGAGCAGCCTCAATCTCGGGGCGGTCAAAACTTCGATCCACACCCGTTGAGTCACTGTCGGCAACCAACGTCAAGTCCGAGTCAACAACAACAACTCGAGCACCCGTGCGATCAGCCGTGTTGTCAGCGGTTGCCTGCCAATCAATATAGGGCTGTGAGGACATAACCGACGCGGTAGTTAACGTGTCGAATTCCAAGGAATTCAAGAAATTTTCACGCTCATAATTGCTAATTGCCAGTCCCAGTGGAATCGCTAGCGCCAAAGCGATGACAGCGACGAGAGCGGTCATTGCTATCACTAATCGTTGGGTCACGGGAGGTCTACGTATCGGTAACCAACACCCCGGACAGTTTCAATTAAGTCACTATTTCCCAGTTTCTTCCGCAACCCCGCGACATGGACGTCAAGTGTTTTTCCACTCCCAATCCAAATGGGATCCCACACCCGCGAGTAAAGCTCTTGGCGTGGAACGACTCGCCCTGGTTCCTCGAGCAGAACAGCAAGGAGATCAAACTCCTTTGCGGTGAGGTCAATTGGTTCGCCGGACACCAGCACTGACCTTCGGTTTCGATCAAGGGTTACTTGACCCATTTCACTGGGGGCCTCAACAACGCGCCTGCGTGAGATCGCGCGAACACGAGCTGCAAGCTCACGAACGGAAAAAGGTTTCACTACATAGTCGTCAGCGCCAATTTCAAGACCAATTATTCGATCCATCTCATCACCGCGTGCGGTCGCAATAATCACTGGCACATCAGAAATTTTTCTTATCGCCTTGAGAACCTCGAGGCCATCCATGTCGGGTAATCCAAGATCAAGGATCACTAAGTCCTTACCTGGGAGAGCCTCGACGGCAAGTCCACCAAATTCCACGCATGTCGCATCAATGCCGTTTCGCACTAAACCTTGGACGAGAGGTCCCGAAATTGCCGGGTCGTCTTCCACTACAAGTACGTGCATAGGGTCATCGTGCCAGACGATCAATATGGAACTTGGATTCCTTACCCAGACTTAACCTTGGGCAACCTTGACTTAATGTTCATTTTGGCATGGTTGAGTCATGAAAAGAAACAGCACAATCGCTTCAGTCGCCGCAGCCACCGGAATTGTCGGGGCAACCGTTATCGCCGCCATCTCACTGATGCAGGCCACGGTCTCCAATGGGTCAGAGAATGACACCGTCATGCTGGCCGCTCCGAGTGCCACCGTCCCAACACCAACTGATTTGGTGTTCACACCTGAACCACTACCTGAGATCCCCGCGATTCCGGACTCAGCCCCTGAGACCCCCGTGATCTCAAACTCAGCCCCTACCAAGTCATCCCCTACTAGTGCAGTGACTCCAAACCCGTCAGCACCCCCGCCAAATGCGCCACAGACATCTGTGGCAAGCACTAACCAAGTGACTCGTGACTTCGCCACAAATGCAGTTGTTAATGCCACTGAAGGAACGGTTACTTCAATTGAAATTGTAACTCGCAACGGCATCGAGTCCTTTGCCGTCACCGTAAAACGTACTGACGGATCGGTGGTCACGGGATACGTCGATCGATCCACCGGAGACATCTACGAATGGGTTGTTGTGCAAAAAGCTCCTGCCCCCAAACCCACTCCTGCCAAGCAATACGTAGATGACGAATACCAAGAAGATGATTACGAGGACGAAAAGTACGAAGAAGATCATGACGAAGATCATGACGAAGATGAAGATGATGAAAGAGACAACGACGATGACTAATTCGAAAAGCGTGAAGGAACGCAACACGAAGATCATTTCTACGGGTCTGGCAGTTGCCACAGGTATTGGAATTGTTGGAGTCATTGGATTTCGTACCGCTGTTGACGCATCGGCTCAAAATTCATCTGAAGTCGGAAATGTTGATGCGGTAATCGCAGAAGTTCCCACACTTGATGGCTACTCAGCGCAACAACTGCAAGCGTATGCAGAGGCACTTAAACAGGAAGCTGTTCGCCTCAGTGACTATCGAGATCAATTGAACAAAGTAGCAAAGCAACTTGCTAATCAATCTGGTGGCAAAGTGACCGTTTCATCGAAGCCGACGAAATCGTCACAACCTGCGAAGTCATCGCAGCCTGCTGTCTCATCACAGCCTGCGGATTCATCAAAGGCAACCACCGCTCCGAAGGTTGCACCCGTACCCACCGCTCCGAAGGTTGCACCCGTACCCGCCACTCAAAAGCCCGCACCACAAACCAACTCACAAGGATCAGGATGATCACCACACTCGCCCCCCGTCTCAAGCCAAGGGTCACGGAACGCACTTCCCTGGCTTTCCGAGCCATGGGTTCTCCCGTTGAGGTGACGCTGTGGGGTGACCGGGTGGTCATTGATCAGCTCATCAAGTTGGTTCCCGCTCGTATCGAGATTCTCGAACAAAGCTGGAGCCGGTTCCGTTCCGACAGTGAACTCTCACGAAACAATGAGCATGCTGGAAACGGTGAGATGGTGATCTCAGATGACTTGAGAGAACTTGCAGCTTCCATGCTGGACGCCGCGACACTGACCCAGGATCTGTTCAATCCGACGATGGCTCGGGTCATGGACGCTTTGGGTTACAGCGTCGACTTCAACAAGATCTCAGTAGACACCGCAGCCGCCAAATCCTTACCACGAATTTCGTCCCCATCTGGAATCCACCTGCAGGAAAACCTCCTTTCCCTGGATTCTGGAATCGCATTGGATCCGGGTGCACTGGGTAAAGGATTAGCCGGGGACATCTTGTGTCGGGAGTTTCTGGCTGCAGGTGCAATCGGAGTAATGGCAAATATTGGTGGCGACGTTGTGGCTTCTGGAACACCAGGCCCGCAGGGTTGGAGCGTTGGTGTAATCAATGAACGTGATCGCAATCAAATCATCGCCATGGTGAACTCCGAAGCAGATTCACTCGCCGTCGCCACGAGCACCACAGCTCGGCGGGTGTGGGGTGAAGGAATCCATCACGTGATCGATCCCCGCACCGGCACAGTGTCAACAACGGATCTCGTCCAAGCAACAGTTGTCGCCGAACAAGGCTGGGTCGCTGAGGCGTTTGCTACCGCGGCCATGGTGCTCGGATTTGACGAGGCTCAAACATTTCTCAAAAATATGGAAATTTCGCACTACCTGGTTCGAAATAATGGAGAGGTCGCATTCGCATGAACAACCTGAGCAACTTATTTAATGGTGACATCGCTTGGACGTGGCTGATTATTCGTTCCAGCGGGGTAGTCGCTTGGGCATTGCTATCCGCTGTGGTGTTCTGGGGATTGTTCCTGCGCACTCGCATTCTTGGCACGAGGTCAACTCCCGTCAATCTGTTGCACCTGCACCGTTGGTTGGGGACACTCGCGTTAGTCGCCTTGGCCGTGCACTTGGGTGCTTTGCTGATTGATCCCGTGGTGAAATTCACCATCCCTGAAATCTTGGTTCCCGGTTTAGCTTCATGGCAACCGATCCCGGTAGCACTCGGCACACTGGCACTGTGGTGCATGCTGCCCGTCTCCCTTATCGGTCGTATTCGCACCAAAATGGGTAAAAAGGGAAATGCATTCTTCAAAAAGTCGCACTTGATCGCTTACTTCGCTTGGCCACTTGCCACGGCGCATTACGTTCTCGCGGGAACTGACGCCATGACGGAATGGTCCATTGCACTTGTCATCACCGTGTCGGTCATTCTGATCTTCCTCTTACTTACTCGCGGATTCGTGCAACCGGCTCGACGTGCACCCCGACCACGAGCTACAACCACTACGCTTGGTACGACTAATCCAGATACTTTGGGACTACCGGAAACAGTGGAACCACGCGAGCTTCACGACGCTTCCGTGTAGTCACTCCAGCGACGGGGTGGCTCTGGACCCTGGAGTCGAGTAGGAGGGCGAGAGCGTGAATAACTCGGCATTGGGCCTTGATGGACTCCTTTCTTGGACTCAGGCAAGGCTTGTTGCTCACGCAGCAGGCAAGCCGCTTCCCTTTGCGACCGCTCGACTTGATGAAGCGAATGGGTCATTACTCGGTGAGCCTTTAGTAGCAATTTCCGATGAACCCAGTGCAGACGTTGCAGAATTCGACGGCTTCGCCTTATGCGCTGCTGGGCCTTGGACGGTTATTGAGTTAGCACCCGATGTCGCGCTCCCCCAGCATTACGCCACAAAATTGCGCGCATTTGAACCAATACCCCCGCACACGGACGCTGTTCTCGCACTCTCACAAGGGCAAATGCGCGAGATTCAGCCGGGCGAGCACCAACTCATTGCATTTGATTCACTCAATGGAACACCCGATGAATACGCCCGCCCCGAATTTGGCTCCGGAATTATTCGTCAAGCGGCCATCGCGAGTGCTGGGCGCGAACTTGTTCCTGCTGATGCACTGATTACCCCGCAAGTGATCTCACTCGCGGCGGCAGCGGGTTACGACCATTTGCGAATTTGCCGACCACCCATTGTGAGCACATTGATTATTGGTACTTCGCTTCTTGAACAGGGTACGCCGCGCGGTGGGCGAGTGCGTGACGCATTGGGCATCAGTGTCCCTGCATTTGTTGGTGCACTCGGTGCACGGGGCAACCCACATGTGCGGGCACCTGAAAGTCGGGACTTACTTCTTGAAGAAATTGATGACTCACACGCGGACCTACTTATTACAACGGGATCAACGGCTCCCGGTGGCGGCAACCTGTTACGTAATGTTCTTCGGGATCTTGCCGCTCACTGGTTAATTGATGGCGTAACAATGACTCCTGGTGCTCAAGTTCTCCTCGCACGTTTACCCGATGGAAAACTTCTGCTCGGCCTTCCCGGTGATCCGCGCAGTGCACTGGCCGCTCTCCTGACCGTTGCTCCGCCTCTGATCGCTGGGCTGCGTGGGGCAAAATGGAGTGAAAGTACCCAAACAGCGGTGCTCATCGATGAAACCCCGCTTCCCGAATACGCCGAGGACGCCGCAATAGTTCCGGTGCGTGTGACTCATAGCCCCGCTGGTCGAACGGCACAGGTACTTCACTCCGGTGGACCCGCAGGTTTAACCGGATGGGCGAACGCAACTGATTTTGCGATTGTTCCTCCAGGATTGGGCTCACCGGGTGACGTTGTCATGACGCTTTCCTCCCTGGGACGCTAATAACAATGGCTAAGCGCACCTCTGGCGTCTTTGCTGGCATGATTGAGGGCGTGAGAATGGAAGGCAACCGCTATGCACGACGCTAAAAGCAGCGGTTCCCGCAAATCACGAGAAGAAAAAGAAGAAATTGAGTCCGGCGAATCGATGCGGTCCTTGCTTTTTCGCGGCAGCAAAATCTCCCCGATCCAAAACGTCAGTTTGCGAATCGGTGTTGCGATTTTTGCCCTGGTCATTACCGCTCTGATTGTTTACTTCGAGCGCACCTGTTACGCGGACCGAGGTGTCACCGGTGAACTAACCCTGGTTGACGCTTTCTACTACGCAACCGTGAGCCTTTCCACAACCGGATACGGCGACATCGTTCCGGTGTGTGAGTCCTCACGAATTGTCAACGTATTAGTAATCACCCCACTTCGCTTCCTCTTCCTAATTGTTCTGATCGGTACAACGATCGAAGTCTTAACCAAAAAAACTCGAAGTGAAATCCGCTCCCGGCAATGGAGGAAGAAAGTGGAAAACCACACCATCATCATTGGTTACGGAGTCAAAGGTCGAAGCGCCGCCAAGGCGCTCCTCGATGCTGGTTACAACCCCAACACAATTGTTGTCGTCGCACCCGATCGCGAGTCATGCGATCTAGCAACGAGAGATGGACTCGTCGCCTTCGTCGGTGACGGTCGTCAAGAGGAAGTGTTGCGTGATGTCTCAATAGAGCGCGCCGGACAAGTAATTGTTGCGACCAACGAGGATGACACCTCGGTGCTGGTAACCCTCACCGCTCGTCGGCTTGCACCACCTGATGCCCAAATCATTGCCGCCGTCCGCGAGTCACAAAACGCTGATGTCATGCGCCAATCAGGGGCGACCAGCGTCATTCCCACCGCTGAATCTGCCGGACGGCTCATGGGCCTTTCAGTCATTAGCTCTGAAGCTGGTGCAATCATGGAAGACCTCCTTGATTCCTCCCGCGGACTGGAAGTTACCGAGAGGGCTGTGACCAAGGAGGAACTGAGCATGTCTCCCGGTGATCTCAATGAAAAAGGTCAAATCGTGTTGGCGGTTATTCGGGGAGGTATCACACACCGTTTCTACAGTGAAAGTATTCGTCTTCTGGAGCAAGGCGACCGAGTCGTTGTTATTAATTACAATCGGGATGAGGATTAATCATGTTTGCTATTACCCAAAAAGATTTTGGTGGTCCAGAGACTCTCGAATGGTCGAAAGTAGATGACCCTCGACCTGAACCCGGTGAAGTCATCATTGACATCACAGCGACGTCGGTGAACCGTGCGGATCTCCTCCAACGCCAAGGCAACTACCCGCCCCCCGCGGGATCCAGCACCATTCTTGGCCTCGAATGTTCGGGAACAATCGTCTCCGTTGGTGCCGCCCTCACCATGGACCGAATCGGTGAGCGCGTAACCGCACTGTTAAATGGCGGCGGATACGCGCAAAAAGTAGCGGTCCCATTGGGTCAAGTCATGAGTGTTCCTGAAGGGGTTAGCGTCCTTAAAGCAGGTGCCCTGCCTGAAGTCGCCGCCACAGTGTGGAGCAACTTCACAAAAGTACTGCGTTTACGTGAGGGAAACACGCTCCTGATTCACGGTGGTGGCGGAGGAATAGGAACGTTTGCCATTCAGGTGGCAAAGGCGCTCGGTGTAAAAGTTGCCGTAACCGCCGGCAGCCAAGAGAAACTGAATGTGTGCGCGTCCTTGGGTGCGGACGTCTTGATCAACTACAAAGAACAAGACTTCGTCGAAGTGATTCAGGATACCTGGGGTGGTACCGAAAATATCTTGGACAACATGGGTGCTAGTTACCTGTCAAAAAATGTTGAAGCCCTTAAGCGCAATGGTCACTTAGCCATTATTGGAATGCAGGGTGGAACCAAAGTTGATTTCCAGATCGACCAACTGCTGCGTAAGAACGCCACAATCACGGCAACCTCACTTCGGGGTCGACCAGAATCCGAAAAGTCAGCGATCTGCCGTGAAGTTGAGAAGGTTGTTTGGCCGTGGATCACCGACGGAACGGTTAAACAGGTGATTGATCGGATCATGCCAATTGAGCAAGCCGCAGACGCCCAAAAAATCATCGAAGCTGGCGAAGCTACCGGAAAGATTCTCCTACAGGTTCGTTAGACGAGCGCTGCAATTCTGCGCATCAAGTAGGGTGAGAAATAACCGGTGTACTTTGCTTGAAGCTCAGGATTGCGCCAATCCATACCGGTCACTACACCGCGACAGGTTGGCAACTCACACAAGCACGGGAACTCGTCGTAATCTGAGGCGTCACACATTGCGTAATCAAATGAGAGTTCTTCACCGAGCTCAATATCGCGCATCGCAACTAATACCTGGGATCCAATCAGACCACAGTTTGGTTCGCACGAATGGTTCAACATGTCACCCGCTTCTGGGGTGTCACTGGACACTAAATAAAGATCGTGGTCAATTTGGATTGAGCGACCCTGGCGGTCTTCACTCATGGTCTCAAGAGTCCCCCGCTCGATTACCCAGCCGCCGAAACCGGCAACGGTCTCACCCTTGCTGATCCGCTCAATGACGAAAGAGCCCCACCCTTTTTCACCGGCCGGGCGAGCCTGCGCTTTTGGTGTCAACCAGTTGTAGTCCATGAAGGCTCCCTCAATTCGGTGTTTAAAGATAAAGTCTGTCAGTGTCTTGGTGGCTCACTTCGCCCGACAATCAGGCAAAGTCAGCGAATCGTGCCACATGAAAACGTGGGAGTCTCACCCACCCTGCCTATAGGCACCCTTCCTCTAGACCTGATGAGCGCGAAAAATCTACTTATCCAGCAAAAAGTAGACTAGGAGCGTGATTGATCCAAATATCCTGCGTGCACACCCCGAGCTTGTTCGCGAGTCCCAAATCAAACGTGGCGAGGATGCGACCCTGGTCGACCAGTGGCTGGCAGCCGACATCGCGGCGCGCGAAGGAAGACTAGCCTTTGACCTTCTGCGTAATGAGCAGAAAATTCTTGGGAAAGAGATGGGTCCGCTGCAGGGTGCACTCAAGAAGAACCCAACAGCAGAACTCACCGCGCAAGTCGATGCCCTAATGGTTAAGGCAACGGATCTTGCCGCACGAGTAAAAATTGCCGATGAAAACGCGTCCAATCTCAATGACAAAGTACACGCGATTGCGGGAGCTCTTTCCAATATCGTTGATCCTCGCTCACCCGTTGGTGGTGAAGAAAAATTTGAACTAATCGAATTAGTGGGGACTCCACGTGATTTCGCAGCTGAGGGTTTCGAACCCAAGACTCATTTAGAAATTGGCGAGGCGATTAAAGCAATTGACGTTGATCGCGGTGCGAAGGTTTCTGGTTCACGCTTTTACTTCCTCACCGGACCGGGCGCACTCTTGGAGTTCGCACTTCTGAATCTCGCCATGGCCCAAGCGACCGCTAACGGGTTCATCCCCATGATCACACCCGCGTTGGTGCTGCCTGCAGCAATGGAGGGAACAGGCTTCCTCGGGCAAGCGGAAGAAAATGTTTACCGCATTGAATCCGACGACATGTATCTGGTGGGCACCTCCGAAGTTCCGCTTGCCGCGTATCACTCAGACGAAATCATCCCTGCCGCTGAACTGCCGCTGCGTTATGCAGGTTGGTCAACGTGTTTCCGAAGGGAGGCAGGTTCCTACGGCAAGGACACCACCGGAATTATTCGTGTTCACCAATTCGATAAAGTTGAAATGTTTGTTTACTGCGATCCTGCAGAGGCTGAAGCAGAACATGAACGAATCTTGCAATGGGAGAAAGATTTCCTTGACGCCCTCGAGCTTCCCTACCGGGTAATTGATGTCGCATCAGGTGACCTTGGATCAAGTGCTGCTCGCAAGTTCGACATTGAAGCATGGATCCCAACGCAGGGCACGTACCGCGAGGTGACATCAACTTCAAACACAACCGAGTATCAAGCCCGCCGGTTGAAAATTCGGATGCGCGATTCAGAAGGAACAAAACCACTGGCAACCCTCAATGGCACTTTGTGCGCAATGCCGCGCATCATTGTTGCAATTTTGGAAAACCACCAACAAGCCGACGGAACCGTGACTGTGCCCAAAGCACTGCAACCTTTCCTCGGAGGAAAGAAAGTGCTCGCGTGACACAAACGCATGCTCCAGGACAAGTCCCCTTACACGTCGCCGGGGAAACACTGCCAATTGATTGGCGACCCGAACTCATTTGCCTCGACATTGACGACACACTCGTACAACACATGGGGAGCCTTCCAGGGGAGGCCGTTGACGCAATCGAGCGGATCACCGAAGCCGGTATCAAAGTAACTCTGGCAACCGGGCGCTCAGTAAGTACTACTTTCCCTATCGCTCGGGCAGCTGGGATCGAGGACCTAATTGTCTGTAGTAACGGTGGTGTGTTGGCCATGGTTGAAACCCGCAAGATCATGGAAGCAATCACATTTGATGCATCCGAAGCAATTGAGCAACTCACAATCCTGGTTCCTGACGCCGTCTTTGCAGTTGAAAACACCGATGGCAACTTCTTTACAACGCACCTATTTGATACTGGAGCCCTAGGAATCAATATTCGAGAAGTCAAACTTGCCGAACTCACCGAACAACATGTCGTCAGGTTGGTTGTTCGCAGTGAAACCGCGACTGCCCAAACGTACAGCGAAGTCGCCAAGAGCCTTGGGTTCCACTCAGTTGTCTTCGGCATCGACCGAATATCTTGGATGGACATCGCCCCCCAGGGGGTCAACAAAGCAAACATGCTCAAAGAGGTCTGTGCCCGTCGAAAGATCGATCCCACAAAAACTATTGCAATCGGGGATTCGTGGAATGACATTGAAATGATGGACTGGGCTGGCCTGAGCGTGGCCATGGGAAGTGCTGTACCAAAAGTCGCGGCACATGCAGATCTCATAACGTCACCCGAACCGGGGATAGGTGTTGCTCAGATCCTTAACGCAATCGAGTTGTAGCTACCAAACATTCAATTCGAGCAAACGCCTTCAAGCAGATTTATTCGAGGGTTTGCATGATTTCGGGGATTGCGTCATGCAATGCCACTCGCCAGTCCCGCATTGGAGCCATTCCCACTGAGGCCCAGCCTTGGTGGCCCAACACCGAGTACGCGGGTCGCGGAGCGAGTTGAACGTAACTGGAAGAATCAGTGGGAAGTATTCGCTCGGGGTCTTCCCCGATCTCAGACATGATTGCGCGAGCAAATTCAAACCAAGAAGTGACGCCACTATTGGTACCGTGAAAAATTCCCGAACCCGAGTAATTATCGAGCAATGTGACGATCTGGTCGGCCAAGTCGGAAGCGGAAGTTGGTTGCCCAATTTGGTCGGTCACCACACTCAAGGTTTCGCGTTCCTTTTGCGCGTTCACAATGGTTTTGACGAAATTGTGCCCGATCGAGCTATACAACCAAGCGGTGCGAATGATTACGTGGTTATCGGGCAAGAGTTCGCGCACGAAGTTTTCACCAGCTAGTTTTGTGCGACCGTAAGCGGTAACTGGCCCTGGTTGCGCGTCTTCTTGGTACGGCTCGGTCGCACCTCCTGAGAAAACGTAGTCTGTTGAGATCTGCACGAGGCGGGTCCCCGATCGTGCGCAGTAAGTAGCCAGAATTGCCGGCCCTTCTGCATTGACGGTAAAGGCGGAACTTTCTTTTTCCTCCGCTGCGTCAACCGCGGTCCAAGCAGCACAGTTAATAACGAGATCCGGTGCGATACTCGCAAACGTTGACGCGATTGATAATTCAGAAGTGATATCAAGGTCTGGTAAATCACCAACAAAGAGTGCATCCTCTGCTCGATCAAGGTAACGAGCGGCTAACTCGGTGCCGAGTTGTCCGTTGCTGCCAGTGATCAATATCTTCATGTCGTTTACTTAATCGCTGCCTTGGCTTGAAGGGGGCGCCACCATGCTTCATTAGCTTTGTACCACGCGATTGTTTCGGCTAGGCCGTCCTCAAATTTGTGTTGTGGTTCATAACCCATTGCGCGCAGTTTTGAGTCATCAACGGAATAGCGCCGATCGTGGCCCTTGCGGTCTTCAACCGGGGTAACCATTGACCAATCCACTGCCATCGCCTCAAGGACTCTTTCAGTGAGCTCCTTGTTGCTGAGTTCCAAGCCGCCACCAATGTTGTAGGACTCACCCGGAGCACCCTTAGAAATAACGAGAGCAATTCCCCTGCAGTGGTCGTCAACGTGTAACCAGTCACGAACATTGAGTCCGTCGCCGTACAGCGGAACGTTTTTGCCGTCAATCAAATTGGTCACAAAAAGTGGGATCACTTTTTCAGGGAATTGATACGGGCCGTAATTATTCGAACAACGAGTGCTGCTCACATTGAGTCCGTAAGTTACGTGGTAGGCGCGCACCAACATTTCGGCGGCAGCTTTCGCGGCCGAGTACGGTGAATTCGGCTCAAGTGGCTCAGCTTCCGTCCACGAACCTTCATCAATAGAGCCGTAAACTTCATCGGTTCCGATGTGAACAACCCGCGAAATATTGTTTCGAAGACATGCGTCAAGGACGGTCTGTGTTCCAACGACATTTGTGACAATAAAGTCCTGCGGTCCGTGAATTGAACGGTCGACGTGGGTTTCTGCTGCAAAATTGACGACTACGTCGTGGCCCGGCAAAACCTGGTCGAGTAGATCCCCGTCGCAAATGTCACCCTGGACAAATGAATAGCGCGGGTCGGTGGAAACGCTAGCGAGGTTTTCCAAGTTGCCGGCGTAGGTCAACTTGTCGTACACGGTGACACCATCGATTTCACCGAGCCACGGGTAGGAACCAGCGAGCAGCTCCCGCACAAAGTGACTACCAATGAAACCAGCGGCGCCGGTTACCAGAATTTTCATTCCGTTCCCTTCAATTTATCCAACCAAGCTTGGGCGGTCACAAAATCTAGATCGGTTACGCCGGGGCGCAAAACTGGTTCCCGCCCGTCATGGCGAGGATAAGAGCCGAGGAAGCGAATATCAAGACATACCCGGTGCAAACCCATGAGTGCCTCTTCAACGCGCAGATCATTGACGTGGCCTTCAAAATCCAAACTGAAGTAGTAATCACCCAACGTTTTCTTGGTGGGGCGAGACTCAAGACGTGTCAGGTTGATTCCCCGAACGGAAAATTCGGTCAAAATCTCAAGCAAACCACCGGGATGGTTGCTGCGTTGAAAAACACTCAATGTTGTTTTGTCCGCACCCGTTGGAGCAGGGAGCTCACCGGGTAGTTCAACAATGACGAAACGTGTGTGAGCATCAGAGTTGTCACCGATTTCATCGGCCAAAATTTCGAGCCCGTAAATTTCAGCATTGAGTGCCTGACCAATTGCGGCATCAAATGGCGAGTTATCGCCAACGAGTGCGGCGGCAGCGGCCGAAGTGGACATGGCGGGAATTACGTCAGCACTGGGTAAATGTGCATTGAGCCAATTTCGCACCTGCGCTTGAGCATGCGGGTGTGTCCCAATCGTACGAATATCTGCAAGCTTTGTGCCCGGACGAACGAGGAGTGAAAATTGAACGGGGAGAACAACTTCGTTGGTGATCACAAGGCGTTTTCCACTTGCAAGTTCATCAAGGGTAATTGTTACCGAACCTTCAACCGAATTTTCAATGGGAACGAGTGCAGCGCTTACATCACCGTTGCGTACTGCATCAAGCGCATGCAAAACAGACTTGGCAGGAACGGCGTTTACGCCACCAGCGTTGAAAATAGTTGATGCGCGAAGGGCCGCTTCGGCAAATGAACCTGATGGACCAAGGTATGCGATCTTTCGGGGTGAGTCGCTCATGCGCTTCTCTCATCTAAATCGGCTTTATCGGGTTTCAAAAATGCCCTATTACGACCCAGTGCGGTACGAATTGCGTCCTGTTCCTCGGGGGATAGGTCAATTTCAGACTTCCCGCCCATGATCTCCTTCAGGTAAGAACGAGTGTCGGACCGGCCGTGAATTGTTGTGATGATCAGGCCGTCACCGTAGTCGTCCACGATTGCCGCTGAGAAGGAGTAGCGACCACTCAGATTGTCCAATGCGTCGTAGCGCACCACCGCGATGTGATTGAGGGAGTCTCGCAAGCCGGACTTTATCTGTCTAATCGCGTATTCCTGGGCCAACATTTCGTCTTGGACCAGGTTGAATTGTTCCAAAGTCCTAGCGAGCACGTCAATGTATGTTTCCCGACCCTCAGCGACTTCTAGCAGCGAGTATGAGCGGTGTAGGCGGGAAAGCTTGGCCAATGCAATAGTCCCGATAATCACCCCGATTACCCCTACGACAACACCAATGAGCCCCACAATGGTGGCGGTTTGGGCGTCTAGATTCACGCTTGTAAGCGTAGCGGCATCACAGCACGCAATAGGAACCGCACCAAAGTGCCCGCGTCTTTGCTACCCGTGCAAACATAGTCCTGTGAATGACGTGCAACTCCTGATCTTTGACCTGTTCTCGCGATCAGCGGCAACGATATTTGGGCTTTTTCTTTTCATCGCAACTACATCTAGTCTTTTGCGGACGATTGTGGTTCCTCGAACTCTCACGTCACTGATTTCCGACGCTCTTTCCCACAGCGTTACAGGGCTTTATCGATTCACTAGCAACCATCGTAAAACATATGTGAAACAGGACTCGATATTGGCCTGGAATGGCCCGATGATCATCGTGTCACAACTTGTCACTTGGCTGCTTCTTTACTTCATCTCTTATGGCCTGTGGATTTATGGAATTGGTGGCGTCGATTTCATGAACGCATTTCGCGAATCTGGATCCAGTTTGTTTACCCTCGGTTTCGCTGATACTACTAACCTCGGTCCTACACTTTTAGCTTTCATGGCAGCGGCAACCGGTCCGATCGTGATCGCGCTACTTATCGGTTTTCTACCGACAATTTATGGCGCTTATATTGACCGTGAGGTAGACATTTCACTGCTAGGTGTTTCCGGTGGTCAACCCAGCTGGGGACCTGAGCTTCTTGCGCGCCTCACACTTAATAACCAACTAACTGACGTGCCCACGGTCATGAATTCCTGGACCAAATGGTTCGGCAACCTGCGACTTACTCACACGACCTATCCGGTGCTTGTTCAAATTCGATCCTCGTCCCCCTACCGGCATTGGGTGATTGCCAGTATCGCGGTTCTTGACACTGCTGCCCTGCAACTATCCCTTACAACAAAACTACCCCGCGCAGAGTGTGCGCAGGTAATTATTCATGGAACTCAGACACTGGAAAGCCTGTATGCAGCATTGTTCGTTCGCAAGAAAGTGCTCAAGAGATTGCCATTTGTCGGCCGCTTTCTTGGTGCACCAGATCCCCAGCACCGCACTCTGAGCCAAATGCATGATTACAATTCTGGAACGGTTGCCGTGGAACAGGCCGCTACAGCGGACTCAGCGCGTAGTTTTTCAGCTGACGCTGTTCGGCTCATGAGCGAAGGGGAAAAAGAGGCTACGGCGATCACGAAAGACGAATTCACAGATACTGTGAACATGCTCAAGCGTGCCGGCTATCCCGTTGAAGTTGATCTTGATACCGCTTGGGCGCAGTTCTCAACCTTGCGAACTCGTTACGAGTTCATCGCCTATCAACTTGCTTACACACTCAACGTCGTTCCCGCACCCTGGAGCGGCGGACGTAGAACGAATTTCGAAACTCTCTGGCCAACGTCATCCGTTGACATTTACGAAGAGAAACTCAAAGACAGCGATACGAACAGCGAACCGTCCTAGGCTTTTCAAGCGTCGCGCAGGGTAACTTGACGTGAAGTGAGTCCCGAACGTGCACGTCGCTCCGCATCAGACAACGGCTTGGACTCGGCTAATGCCTTGTCTAAACGCTCACCGAATTGAGCGGCTGGCTCTTCTGTTGCAGCAGCACCACGACCGAGTGGAATATCCCAAACGGGAACGATCAGTCCTTGAGCGCGAAACATTCCGACCAACCTGGTGTCAGGACCGATTGTGTCTTCCTCGGCCGCATGCAAACGCGCCAACGCGTTCAGCAACTCGTTTTCCGGGGTGGACATAATCCACCGAAGGTGTTCCTTCTCCCCCATTTGTGTCCAGTAACCCGAATCTATTGATGCAAGCTTCACCGTTGGATTCGCGTATTCACTCGCACGCTCAAGGGATGCTTTGATTTCATCTGTTAAATCGGCGTCCTCTTCAATCCAGAAATCAAAATTTTCATGAACTACTACATCCAAAGCAACGGAGGCGTCAATAAAGTCTTGGAACGAGGGTGAATCCGTGGTGACCCGCTCAAGGCCAACCGGTTCGCCGTAAGGGGCGACCAATGCGCGTTGCAGTGCGTTGGCAAGGTCGCGAGATGGATCGCCGCTCCCCGTATTTATTTGCAGGCCTAACAAAATGTCACCATTTGCGCGCACGAGTGCTGGGTAGGCCATTGGCAACACGGTTGCCAAGGTCACCCTGCGTCCATCGGCAATTCCAGGCTTGAGGGTCAACTCTGCTGTCGCAGAGGGAATCAGCTCACGCATTGCAACGATGTCGCATTCACTGGCGAATCCTTGGAAAGGTCGGTTGGGCGCTGCAACAGCTTTCGAAGCTTCGCGACCGTGACACGCCTTGTAACGGCGACCGGATCCACAGGGACATGGTTCCCGCATACCAACTACGGGTACTTCACCTTCAAGCTCAGCGACCGCCGAGGAGTCGGATCGATTGTTTTTTCCCTGTGTTTTCTTTGCCATAGTGCGGAAACTTACCTGAACTCGCAAAAACCTAACTCGCGCGGCCACTCTTGTGAGGATTACAGCTACTTGCCAAACTAACTAGCCACGTAAGTCTCGGCGTTTAAGCAGCGGGTAACTCGAACCGATGATGATTGCAGTGGCGACCGACAGAATGACGATTCCGGTGACGCTTAAACCATCGTTGAGCGGATCCGTCCCGCTGTACCAGTAAAAGGGTGTGAATTCTTTCCACCAGCCATTATTAATCTCCGCCATCCCATTTATTACCTGTATGGCTAGGGCAGCTCCTGCGCTAACCCCCACCGCCAAGCCAACCCGCCCAAATGCAGCACCTAGTAAGACGGCCAGACCGCCAAACAAATATCCCAGGAGCATCAAATGCACGCAGGTGGCCAAGATATTGAGGTAGTCCATTCCAAGATTGGAAATCAGATTCGCTAAAGCAACACCGGCGAAAGTTGCGAATGCAACTACGAACCCCCAGATAAACAGTGCTATCAGTTTTTGGGTGAGCACGTAACTGCGAGAAACTGGGTTCGCAAGAAGTAGGCCTAGGGTGTGATCTTTTTCCTCGCCCGCAATGGATTTAGCCCCAATGGCGATTGTCACGATCATGATCGCAAGCGGCGCTACAAGCCCAAATATTTCTATTTGAAAAAATCCCTCCGCCGTTCCAAAATCACCCCCGCCAAAAAATGCGATCATTTCTGGTGGGTACGAGTCAGCCAGTTGCGCCATGGTCGTTCCCATATCTGCATAGATCGGCCCCATGACCAACCCCATCAATCCAAACATGAATATTGAGACTAAAAGTGATAAAAATTGAAACTGTGAAATGGTCTTAATCCAAATCTTGGAAACCAATGTTCGTCCAGCAACCCGCTCCGCCAAATGAGCGGTCAGTGGATTCCCCCTGAGTCGATCCAGAATTCGAATATTCACCGACCGGGGTTGCAGATCTCTACGGTTAATGCCGATCCAAGCAACTAGAACGAATAGTGCGCTAGCGCCGCCCAAGATAGAAACTGCGCCAACGTCGAGTCCGTTTCTCAACGGGTCTCCAGAATTGATGTAATACCAGGGGGATAACCGAGCAAATTCCTCCCAACCGGAGATTAGCGGCAGTAACCCTGCAGCTAAAAATGACACAATCAAAACACTCGAACTGACTCCAATCGCGACCTGTGTCTTACCCGTCCAGGCACCAACCGCCAGAGCTAAGAAACCGTAGAACAATGTCCCGATGACCAGTTGGGTGACAAATCCTCCAATGCTTAATCCTTCAATACTCACGTCAAGGATTTGTGGGGTAAGCAGACCCACACCAAACAGCACAATCGCTGCCACAACATAAAGGGTCAGTAGGGCCAGTGCGCTTTCAAAAACGAGCCGACCTCGACTAATCGGATTTGCCAGCAGCAAGCCGATGCTCCCGTCGCGTTCGCGCCCCGCGACCACGCCGGTTCCGACCGCAATCGCCACACCACCGAGTAAAAGTGAGCCATAAGTTGAGAAAATAGCGTTATAAGCCAAAGACGCAACATCAGCTTTGGGCCCAATACCTATCACGGTAAGCAAGTCGTCGGGCAATTGATCGAGGATAGACATATCAATGCTGCGATAAACTGCCATGCCAAACACAAAAAGAATCGAGAGTGCCAAAACACCTAACGCAACTGCTCTAGCGTGCGAAGTCACACTCCGCAAATAGATCGCACTCATGTGAACATCACACAGTTTCGTCGTGGTAATACGTCAAGAACACTTCTTCTAAGTCAGCTTCATTTGTGCTTATATCTCGCAATTCACACTGGCTCATTACTACAGTCAAAAGTTTTTCCATTTTGCCTTCATAGGAAATAAACACCCGATTTCGTTCAATTAATAGGCTTCGGATGCCACTAATACCAGCAAAAACACGTGCATCTGGTTCACTTCCGAGCTCAATTTCTATTTTTCGAATGCCCTTCGCGCGCAAACTGCCAATAGATTCCAGCGCGATGAGCTTTCCCATGCGAATTATTCCCACTTGATCGGAGACACGCTGGACTTCACTGAGTGTGTGACTTGAAAGAAAAACAGTTCCACCCAAGTCAGCGGTCTCACGCATTAAACTTTGAAGCTCACGTTGCATCAATGGATCCAGGCCACCACTTGGTTCGTCAAGAATCAAAAATTCAGGCTTGTTCATGAACGCTTGAATAATGCCGATCTTCTGTCGATTTCCTGAGGAAAGGTCACCAATCTTCTTTCTCATTTGCACGTCAAAACGTTCAACCAAGACGTTGACGTAGTTCATATCAACACCACCCCGAAGATTGGCAAAGAAATGAATTAAGTCTGCTCCAGTCATATTTGGATACAGTTCAAGTTGACTGGGAAGGTAACCAATTTTATGCCGCAAAGCGACGCTGTCTTTGTGAATGTCTAATCCCAATATCGAAGCGCTACCACTAGTTGCCCGAATTTCATCCATGAGCACTCGAATAGCGGTTGTTTTGCCAGCACCATTAGGTCCTAGGAATCCAAATACAACACCTGCTTCGACCGTTAACGTCATGTCATTTAAGGCGTGGAGTTCCCCATAGTTCTTGCTTAGACCACGGGTGACGAGTGCTGGCTCCATTTTTTAACCCTAGCAATTACTTCACCGGGATGATTACTAATAATTGCGTCTACGCCCAGTTGCAAACAAAAATCAACGTCTTCCATTGCATCAACTGTCCATACATGCACTTTATGACCGAATGAATGTACGCGATCAACGTAATCCGGATCCTGTTTAAGGTAGTGAATGTCAATCCCTGAGATGCTGACTCCCGCGGGCAAGGTGCCGTTGTGGAAGCGGCGGGGAGGTTTACCAGCCAAGTAAACGACTTCGGTCAGTGGCGACATTTTTTTGAATCGCTGAACCGCAAACTGACTGAAACTCATGACTCGAGCTCGCGGGAATTCATTTCCGTTTTGCAACTTGGTCAATCCGTATCTTTCCAAGACGTCAAATAACTCACGCTCAACATATTTTCCATAACGTACCGGGTGTTTCGTCTCAATCGAAAACTCAATGGTTTTAGAGAAGTCCAGGATTGTCGTGAGCAGAGTTTCCAAAGTCATTAACCGGGTTCGGCTTTCATCCGGACTTGGGTCCTCAAAATCAATCCAGTCGTCAAGGCTGCCACTGAAATCATTGGTCACTAGATCGGCGAGCAGTTGCCCCGACACTGTTCCACGCCCTGAACTCGTGCGATCAATTCGCCGGTCATGCACGCACACCAATGTGCCGTCGTTAGTCAGACGGACATCACACTCAACCGCGTCAACCCCGAACTCGATAGCCCGAATATATGCTGCGAGAGAGTGCTCGGGCTCAGTGTCATTTGCACCGCGGTGGGCAATAATTTTCGGGAGTGCCATGATTCCCTAATGCTAAACCGTGAACTGGATTTAATTCTGTTTGACCTCGACGGCACGCTGACAGATGCGGGTCCGGGAATTTTGAATTGCTTGGAATTCGCGCTGCAAGACCAAGGGATCGAGTACCCCGACCGCGAAGCGATGCGATCTTATCTGGGTCCGCCATTAGCAGTGACTTTCGCGAACGAGTTCAATATGAACTCCGAGCAAGTGACTCAAGCAATTGATAAATATCGGGAGCGATACCACGACATTGGACTGTTTGAGAACAGTGTTTACCCCGAGATCCCCGAGTTGCTCACTTCACTGCAGGCAGCAGGCTTCCGGCTTGCGACAGCAACGAGCAAGCCTGAGTATTCAGCAACCCGGATCTTGCAGCACTTTGAACTTGATCAGTATTTCGAATTTATTGGCGCTGCTGCTCTGGACGGTTCCCGTGATTCCAAATCCCTGGTTATCGGGCACACGTTGGCATCAGTGGGCGTTCGCCCAGAGACACATTCGATGATCATGATCGGTGACCGCCATCACGATGTACACGGCGCCAAAGAACACGGAATCGACACAATCGGTGTGCTGTGGGGCTACGGCGACCGAGACGAGTTGGACGAAGCCGGCGCTATCAATATTGCCCAGAATCCAGTTGAACTTCGAGACCTGTTACTGGATTCCTCGGGTCTTTAGGTAGGCAGCGAGTGCCTCTTTGGATTCGGGCGAAAAAACATCAAAGCCCCACACGGCCTCGCAGGTTTCCCACACTTGATTCATTGATGTGATCTGCAGAATATCAGCGAGCACGGCAACGTCAACGAAGTCGCGAATACTACGACTGGCTCGTGCTTTCATAGCGATGAGATGCTCGGGCGATGCAACCGTAACTGTGAGGCCCGGCAACTCGAGTGCTTGCCAAGCCCGGGAATCTTGCACGCGAGGCAACAGGGGTATTACTTGGGAGTTCAGCCACCCAGGCATAAGCGCTAAGTCCGATCGATCGGCCGCCATCTGATCAGCGATTTGGTCGATAACTTCAGACGGAGCGTAGATCCCATAAAGGTCCTTCGTCACGGCTGATCGACTGTAGCCAAGCAGCATTGCTCCACCGCCAACCAAATAAATTTCACCCTCAATTCCACGCTCTTGCAATCGCTGGCCAAGTTCTGTCAATAACTCGATAATTTTTTCCCGACTGGTAAACATCAGATTGACTCCAGATTCTTTCTGTCGATGAAAATACCGCGCGCACGCAACGACGGTATGCCGTTCGCAATTGCATCCCTGTGCAAAATAGAGCGTTGGTCGGGCAGTCCCGGGAACCATGCTGGGGAATTAGTTCGCAGCCTCTTGTTGGTCCAGAGAGGGACTCTTTCCAATAAAGAGGTCTGGATGAGGTGTACAGCCATTCCTGCATATAGCGCATCGATGTCCGCGTTACCCGTTGTTGCCGGCTCTGACATGAAGAAGTTTTGATCCTGAGAATTATCAAGATGGGTGAACTGGTTGCGCAGCTCGATCATGAACCGGATGACATCTGTTTCCCAGAGCATCCGATCGGTTTCATCTTTCGGTTTATTTAGCCCGCTCGGGTGGACTCCTGAACTCAAAAGGAAATCCCTCAACGAGACGGCGCTGGACGCAAAAGTCCCTACCTCGAATGAGCGATACCGGGAATCGAGCGTGAGTGCCAATAACCCCGCGAAGCGTTGCTCGATAACCGAGCCTGGTGCAAGGACCCCGCGCTCGTAGGAACTGATGTTTGACTGCTTGGTGCCCAACATGCGAGCGACCTGAGCTTGGGTCAATCCAAGTTCCTGACGCTTAGCCAGAAGTGTGTTCATGAAGAAAATATAATCTATGACTAAGATTATATAAACAGCACCCCGGGGTTGAGAATCCCTTTCGGATCCAGCGCAGTCTTAATCCCGCGCATGGCCGCGATTTCAGGGGCGCTGCGGGACAGGTGCAGGTGATCGGCCTTCATGTGACCAACCCCGTGTTCAGCCGAGATTGATCCACCGCAGGCAGCAACAAGTTCCAGCACCGCCGCATCCAAGGTGGTGTCATCGGTGTCAGTAGTGAAAAACACGTGGAAGTTGCCATCCATTAAGTGCCCAAACAGAACAACATCACGCACACCGGGCTGATCCAGGTAAGTGGTGATTTCCCGATACACGGCATCCAGTTCTGACAAAGGAACGCTGATATCGAGTTTGTGACTCACACCCACTGATTCAACAGCCAATACTTCAGTGATCCGTTCACGCAGTGCCCAGTATTTTGCTCGCTCACCCGAATCCATGGCCAGCGTGACGAATTCCAGGTCATCCAGATCACCGGGGGCAATCTCACCATCAACTTCTACAAGGATGTGAAAAGGAGTTGGGAACGGGACAACAATTCCGGTAACCCGCGAAACCGCGTCAATTCCCGCTCGATCCATAATCTCCGCCGCCGCGAGTTTCCCGGTGAACCGCGATGCAATCGACAATGCCTGATCAACGGATTCGCACCCCGACAAAATTAACTCCGTGCTGTGGGGGCGAATCAATTGCAGTGACACCTCAGTGATTACGCCAATAGTTCCCTCGGATCCGCAGAATAATTGCGTCAGGTCATAGCCCGTATTGTTTTTCGCCAACCCGGACATACTGCGAATTACTTCACCCGATGCCAACACGACTTCAACACCGAGCACCTGCTTGCGCATCATGCCGTTACCTACAACATGAATGCCGCCAGCATTGGTGGCGACCATGCCACCGATTGTTGCTGAGTCACGCGCCGCAAGATCAACCCCGAATGACCAACCCGCAGCATGAGCGTGTGCTTGGAGCGCGGCAAGGGTTACTCCTGCACCAACACTCACGTGACCGGTCACCGGATCGACTGGACCCAAGGAGTTCATTTGGGTTAACGACAACACCACTGCGCCCGAGTTCACCTGAGGAACTGATCCCCCGACCAATCCGGTGTTCCCACCTTGTGGCACAACCGGAATTCCCGCACCCGAGCACAGGGCAAGCACCGCAGACACTTCAGTAACGCTGTGAGTTCGCACAACACATATAGCGTCACCGCGGTAACGGCCGGTCCAATCCACCACAAACGCACCCATTAAGTCAGGGGTGCTGAGAACTTGGTTCGCACCAACAATGCCTGCCAATTGTTCAACGACCGCCTTCGTTTGCACAGCCCCATTCTCTAGTACACCGAAACTCTGGGAATCTGATCCCTAGGAAATCCGAACCGGCGGCATCCCACTGGTAGTTGATTTTTGGCTACTCGCCCCCCGGTTGTGACTCGACTACCCCCATTCGGGTTATCCTGAACGTGGACAATTTAATTTCCGTTGATTTCATTCCGCTTCAAAGAGCATTGGGGGTTTAACGTGGTATTCGCCCGAATCTGTAGCCATAGAGCCCGCGCGATCACGGTAGGTGTGCTCGCTATTTCCATGCTCGGTTTCTCAGGGACCACGAGTACGGCAGTAAGTGCCGCAGAGTTTTCCTATGACAATCCGAACACGCAAGACGCCACCGGTGCGTTTGCTATGACCACGGCGCCGGGGATCCTTCCCGCACTCACTGCCGCGGGGATTACATTTGAAGCCATTTCCCCAGGTACCAGAACCACGTCGGTGACCGCAGCGACGACTCGGATTTCACTTCCCGTTGTTGCAAAGACCGGGACGGCTAACGCGACCGCTGGCGGTTTCAAGTTCACGAACACAAAAACCCGTGAGTCCATTAGCTGTTTTATTCCCACCATAGACACTCGAGCACGACTGATTGACTGCAAACTCTCTACTGGTTTCAATGACACGGTATTCCTGATCGACACTATTGATTCGCGGGAGTTTGCAAGTAACCGATCAATTCGCACCTCCGTCTTCACCGGCATGAGCATCAAAGTCAAATCAGCAATGACCGCGCAGACTCTCAACGACACTCTGGACACCACAGTGTTTAGCAGCAGCGTGACATTTGCCAACGCGAATCTAATCGTTACTCGAACGGCGTCTTGAGGAGTGCACTAACAGACAGTCGGGGGGCGCATTCAACGTCCTCCTTTTCGAGGACTTCATTTTGGTGGGAAATTGGCATAACAGCCTTTATCTCTTTTCTCCTAAGTCTAATTGCGCTCGCCCCCGCACTTCGCAGCATCACCTCAGCCTGGGGTGCCGGGGACATGCTCAGCTCTTATGTGAATGCCAGCCAATGGAATGGTTTGTGGTTTAATGACAGCACAACATTTGGTTACCCATTAGGGATGAACTCCAACCTCTTCCCCAGCATCGACATCACCCAAAACACTTTCGCGCAACTGGTGAATACGATCTCTGGTAACCCGTACCTTGGAATTAACCTGTTGCTGGTGTTGAGTTTTCCCCTCGTCGGCGCACTGGCCTACATCTCGATTCGCTTGACCGGTTTGCGTGGACCACTAGCGGTCGCGCTTGCCATCTCATTTACTTTCATTCCATTTCATTTTGCGCGCGGCATTGGTCATATCTATTTGGGGGTGCTCTACAGCGCCGTGACCGCGGTGATTCTTGCGCAACTTATTGGTAGCGGTCGGGTCAACCGATGGCTCAAGCGTGATGCCTCACGCAGTAGGAAAAATACTGTTATCAAACGAGGAGCATTGGTAGTTCTCGTTCTGGTCACGGCATGGTCGGGAATTTACTTCGCGGTCTTCGCTTTAATTCTTATGGGCACCGCATGGGCATGGAATATTTCCCAAGGCCAACGCGGTACGGCACTGATACGTAACGCGATTCCTTTGATCGCAGTAGCATCATTAATTGTCCTTGCCTACATTCCAGCCTTAATTGCGCGAGTCACCGATCCACCTTTTGCACCCCTTGCCGTTCGACTGCCATACGAATCGGTGATTTTCGCTGGCAATATTGCTGCCGGGATACTCCCTGCGCCAATTGGTTTCCTTGATTTTTACAACACGAAGATTCTCGAAGCTCTGGCAGCCGCACCCGCTTTGGAGAACACTGAGGTCGCCAACTTCGGGACCGTGATTACTTTCCTTGCGCTCATAATGATTACTCTCGCGGCTTTCACTTCACTTCGACTCAACCTCGGCCTGCTCACCTCCATGCTTGCAGTTTCCATTCTTTTCTTTATTCCTTGGGGCGCTAATTACCTTTTCGCAGGGCTTATCTCCCCGCAAATTCGCGCTTGGAACCGATTCCTTCCCATTATTTTGCTGATCGTTCTGCTGCTTGCCGCCACGATTTTGGCGAACTGGTTACAACAGAAAAAGTTTGGAGCGAAACAGGGTCCAAGGATTTGGATTCTCGCCGCTGCCATTGTTGCTGTCACAACAATTACTCAAGTCCTACCATTTAATAGCACTTACAGTGAAGCGACAGATGCAGCCGCGCAAACAACAACGGATGCAATCCAGTACACCGGGCTGATCAATAACGTGGTTGAACAAAACTGTGGCGTTCTGCAACTACCCGCAGCAAAATACCCTGAAAACGGCAATATCCTCGAAATGAACGACTATGAACATTTTTGGACCTCACTGAATGACCCAACAAAATCGTGGACCTATGGCGCCGTGAAAAACACCTCGGCGGCGGCCTGGTACAACTCACTCCCAGAGATCCCGGATTCAGCAACAACGGACTTACTTGCCCGCTCCGGCTTCTGCGGCATCCACGTTGACCTTCGCGCTTTCGTCCGCCCGGCTCAGGTTCGAGTCCTTGCCGAACTCACCGAGCGATTCGGTTCCCCGATTCTCACGTTCAACCCCAAAGGCCAGCCGTACTGGGCCTTTTTCGCCATTAATCCCGATGCCGAACTCATGCAACCTACCCAATGGGATCAAGAGCGCAAAGACTTTTTCTATGCCCCAGCGATCACGCCCGACCCTGAATCCATCTCACCGCGCGGGTCAAAGGGATCCGACTACTGGTGGTGGACCACCAAACCCACCGGCAGTTTCACCCTCACCCAACTCGATCCCACCGTTGGGATAAACACAATCAGCGGGTCAATCGAGATCCCTGAGTGCGCTGAGGAGTTGACAACGCCGGTCACCATCTCGCTCAACCAAGGCTCAGGATCCATCAATAATTCTGTGTCCATCAATAATTCCGCACAGATCACCGCCCCCGGCACCTTTTCACTCACGATCGACCGATCAAATTCAACGGATCCACAAGACCCCATGGAACCATTTAACGTCGAGATCAGTTCGGAGTTGCCGGGCTGCACCCCCGAGGGCGGACTCTTTGAACAATTCATCAGGGTCACCAATCTTCAAGCACGATAAAAGTTGTCCACAGGGAAATTCTTCTCGTTTCCATCTGGCTGAATCTGGGTAAACCTTGGTTAACGAAACACCCACAAGGAATAACGAGGAATCGACATGAAAACACAACTTTTCAGCGCTGCAGCAGTTGCAGTGCTCACACTCTCCGCTCTAACGATGGGTGGTGTTAGTGCTGTCGCAGCCGCCGAGCCCACACCGGGCGGAGTCGTGATCGCCCAAGGGACAAGTGCGCAGGTCAAGGAAATACAACTCAGCGCAGCACCTACCAAACCGGGACAGATTACTGCTTCAACTCAGCCCGGAGCCCAGGTGAATCTACTGGCCAAGGGATTTAGGCAGTCCAAGAAAGCGAACAGCGCAGGAACTGCGGTGTTTACCAAGCTCACCGCCGGAGCGACCTACACCCTTACCTCCCGCGGTCAGTCAACCAAGGTGACAGCGCTAAACACCGTTGCCCCAACGACAGATCTGACCGTATTCACCACCACCTTGGCTGATTCGGTTGCCCTGAATTGGAAACACGTAAACACCAAGGCCACAGGTGGCAGCAATCTGAAATACCGGATTGCCGCAACGCCTGAGAAAACGAACACATCAACGACCAGCCCTGAGATCATTCGGACCGAGACCATTCGCACTGAGACAACAAGCACCGCCACGATTGTCTCCGGAATAAATCCTGACCTGCTCTACACATTTACCGTCACTCCCGTTAATGCTATGGGCCCCGGTGAATCAACAACAGCGGCAATGTCGGTCACTCTACGATCCTTAATGTCCGGAAAGGATCAAGCGCTCACCCTGCAAAAAGTTCTGGAAACACCTGCAGTCAAGTTGACACCCGCGCCAGCACCAGCTCCTACGCCGGGCACGAGAACCATTTATGTCTGCCCAAGTGGCTTCACTGAAACGGGGAGTAACTGCACCAAGAGCCTGCCCTACAGCTACCACACCGAGGTAACCAATCAGGCCTACACATATCACACGGAAACAATCGGACCTATGCCGATCATTGACTCATATGAGACCCAAAGTGTGTGCCCCAGTGGTTACAACCTTGAAGACTATGGAGTAAACGGCAAATGGTGTCGTCTCTATGGACCCGCACCAACCGCACAGGTGAAAGATGCAGCTCCTGCCGGCTTTACCGACAACGGCAGCAACTACACCAAGAGTGAACAGGTAAAAGACAATCCGCCCAGTGGCTACACCGACAATGGATCTGAGTACATCACAACCGCTGGTAAAGAAGCGATAGTAGTTCCTGCGTAAACCTCAATCTGCAAAAATAAACATGTAATGCTGGTTAGGGACGACTGACAGAGGTGGACACGACCTCAAAGGTGCCTTCTCCGAACCAACTCACCCGCAGGGTGAAACCCCGAGGCTGGAAACTGCGATAGGGAATCACCTGCGAAACACTTGAAACATCACCAGTGGTGGCCGGTAACTCACCGGCCGCCACTGTTGTTCCACCCGCAGTTTCCAACAATTCCCACTTCCCCACAACCCCTGAAGACTCGTCACCGACCCAGCGGTAATCAACACTCCACGTGTACTCGCCCTCCCGCATATTCCAGGTTGGACCGCCGGCTACAACCCCGGCAACTTCCGCAGGAACGTCCTGCTCCACAACAACACGTTGACCTCCCGGAACCGAGACAACCCCAGCGAAAAGAATCGCAGCCGCGAAAACTCCAGCCGCAATCGCCAGCACCCGAGCACCCAGTTTCACAAATGAAAATACAAGAATGCCGACCAGCAACGCAGCCCACACCCAGTTAACCCAATAGGTCCAAGCCCACGCGGGGTCGTAGAAAGCTGGGAAGAATTTTTGCAAGGGAAAGAAAAATATTGAGTACGACTCAAGCCAAGTGTCGGTTGCTTTGGTGTACAAATCCAATGCGACCGGACCACCGGGATAACTGCCGCCAATGAAAACTTGGGTCA
>Ga0208544_10000500_pt1 | contig 30766 bp, 41 predicted proteins | sample DEB08_DNA_9_FD_184526 | JGI IMG/M metagenome (GOLD analysis project Ga0208544, IMG submission 184526) | Aqueous microbial communities from the Delaware River and Bay under freshwater to marine salinity gradient to study organic matter... | ecosystem: Environmental > Aquatic > Marine > Coastal ... | reverse complement strand
CTGCAGAACCTAAGAACGCACCCTACGAGAACCCTCCTCAGATGACTAAGCCTGAGGATGCTGTATTCTGGCACCTTGATCGACTAGCTGATAAGACAGAGGACCTCCTAGACGCTATGGAGTTAGGCATGGACGTCGTCACGCTAACGAGTGGTATCCTTCGTGGTGCTGTTATGGATGGTCGTCACAGTGTTGATGTCTCTCTTATCATTGCACCAATCATCCATGAGTTCATTAAGAGCAGTGCTGACCAAGCTGGTATTGAGTACGAAGAGGGTTTCCCTGACGAGAGTAAAGAGAAGCGTAGGGTTAAGTATGCCATCAATAGCAAGAAGGCTCGTAAGCTTCTTGATGAGTACGAAGAGAAGACTGGTGAGACTACTGACTTCCTTTCGGGTGAGACAGATACAACAGACGAACAAGAAGAGATGATGCCTGTTGAAGGTATGATGGATAATGAAGCTATGATGAGCGAAGAGCCAGCAGCACCTACCGGTGGTCTGATGTCACGTCCGTCTAAGAATGAGGGTGTAGTATAATGTCATTTTGGGCTGGAGTAGTACAGGCTACCAAGGATATTGAAGTGCGTGACCAACAGGAAGCTCTGGCTGAGGAGCGTAAGTCTGTTCGCGACGAGGATCGTGCGTACCGGAATGAAGAGACTGAATATCGTCGTCGGATGGATGAGATTAACCTGAAGCGGCAAGCTAAGCTTGATGAGTATACTGCCTCCGCAGAACTCCGTACTCAAGGAACTTACGACCGAACACAAGCTGAGCAGAATGCAGCTGTACGGACTGCAGCCCGTTTGGCGGCTGGCAGTGGTGTAACTCCCCCTGCTACCGGTGGTAGTGGTGAAGGTCCTATTCCTGCTCCAAAAACACTAGAGGATAGCGTTCTTAAGTTAAACGGCTGGCTTGAGACCAGCTTGTCAGACGATACTACCTCTCAAGAAGATGTAGACTACATTACCTCTGTTAGTGAAACTCTTACGGACCCTGCAGATGCACACGAGTTCTGGTCTCTTATTAAGAAGATTGAGGGTACTACTGGCACTATGCCAACAGCATCCCAAATTCGAGAGACTATCCGTGTGACTCAGGTCCCTGGCTATGCAGAGAACAAGAAGAAAGCAGCTGAGTACCTTGCTACTATCAATAACTTGGATATGACTACCCCAGAGGGTTACAGCAAATCTCTTGAATTGCTTACTGACCTGAAGGCTATAAATCTAAACTCAGCTACAATCGATGCTAACCTGACTAACTTTGTAGACATAAATAAGCAGCGTCCTGAGTTGTTTAAGAATCAGAAAACTGCCTTTGAACAAGGTATTCTGTCTACTATGGGTGAGACTGAGTTAAGTGAGTACTATAGCGCCCCCGATGGAGCGGCTCGGGACGTTATTATGGAGCGCCGTAAGCGTACACATGGACAGCAGGTCTTGTCTGAACTTGCAGAGCTGTATCCTACTGAGTTTAGGGCGTATAAGGATAATCCTATGTTCCGTGGCTACGTTACACAGAGCCCTAGTCTCGTACCAGCTGATGGGGCTACAATCCCGGGTGCCGCACCTGTAGGCTCAGGTCCAGCACAGTCTGCTGAGGAACAACGTCGTAAGGAGGCTCTCTTAGAGAATCCAGATGATCCAGAGGTTATGGCTCAAGCACTAGAAGTCTTTGGTAAAGAAGGTGTAGCTCGTATTACGTACGGTTCTGGCTTTACACCTAGTGAAGGTTTTGCCACAGGTAAGGCAGAGGGCGGTTCATACGGTATCGAGACGGGTGCCCCAGTATCTGTAGAAGACTTTGGTGTATTCCCTGAAGCCAGTGCTGTCGCCATCCGAGAACAGTACGGTGAAGCGTTTGGTCAGGAAGGTGCTCAGAAAGTAGCAGATACTGTTAAGACCGTTTGGAATAAGACTGGAGAGTATATGCTTAAAGGTGCTGATCGAGGAGCTGGTATGGCGCTAGGCTCTGCTCTTGAAGTAGGTAGTTGGATGGGTGTAGGCCTTGGTTTTGTAAATGAGACAATAGGTCTAGACGGAACTGATTGGTTTGAATCTGCAGGTGAGCTTGATGAGGTAGCAGGTAATCTCTGGAACAATGGTATCTCTGCTGCAGAAGCTTCTCAGAAGATAGCCGACATTTACTCTGAGAGTCTAACCCGTGACACAGGTGACGAAGAGCGTATGGCAGCTGCCTACGGTTCTGAATTAAAGAAACCTCCTACTCGTGAGGAGATTAACACGGGCTCAACACCAGAGGGTGCTGCAGTTAAGGAAGCTATTAATTCCCTGGTAAGTGGGATACAACAGATTATTCCTGTTACTGACAGTCGTCAACGTATCGGCACTGTAGGCTTCCAAGACACAGGGGTGCGTCCATCTGAATCGGGTGTACAAGGGTCTCCTGAGAATGCTTCTGATACAAACCTAGAGCGGATGGAGCAGTCCCGACTAGGACGAGTAGGAGCTGAATCTGATAGGCTCTCTACAGAGTCTAAGTCGATGCCCGATGGTTACACCCCTACACAAATGGGTGCAACTGAGTTGAACTTACCTAAGATTCTCGAAGCGCTTAGCCCAGAGACACGGAAGATAGTCGAGGCTGAACTTCAAGTAACGGCTGGGGATACAAACCTAGGACGAATGGAACAGTCACGTCTAGATCGGGTTGGAATGGAGTCTGATCAACTCTCTACAGAGTCTAAGTCGATGCCTGATGGTTACCGTCCTACACAGATGGGTGCAACTGAACTAAACTCACCTAAGGTACGGTCTGCGCTAGACGCCGTAGTAGCACCATACGTAGAGGCTAAGGGTAAACCACTAGCACCCGAAGAAGAGCTAGCTGTCGGTATTGAAGCTATAGTCAAGGGTCTCTCTGGGAACGGTATGGATCAAGCTGAACTCGACGCTCTAATCATTGAAATGCAAGAGAAGTTTGGTGATGAGAAGGTTCAAGAAGCCCTTGTATTAGCTATGAATCAATAACAATAAGAAACCTGTAGGAGTAACACATGGCTGGTCTATCTGATACCTTTAAACCTGTAAATGTAGCTGAAGAGAAGGATGAGTTAGGTCGTCCTATCAATCGACTTGGAGATACCCTCAAGTCTACACCAGTACCTCAGGCGGCTCCTGCAGCCCCTGAGCCTACTCCTGTGTCTGAAGAACCTGCACCTGTACAAGAGGAACCTGTTGTTACAGAACCAGGTGTCTTTAAACCACGCTTTGATCGAGAGGGTAACCCATTAGTAAGTGATGTAGACACACAGACTGAGGAAGCTATTCCTGTTGATCTTCCCCCGACTGCTATTGAACCTGTAACTGGTTTAGATAGTATTGATACCTTTAAGCCACGCTTTGATCGGGAGGGTAATCCCCTCTCAACTGAACAAGTGGAGTCTAATGAAAAGAATGCAACTACTTGGAACTTCTTGCCAGAAGGTGTAGAAGCTCAGACCTATACTGTAGACGACTTCTATACAGATGATAAGCTTATTAAACCTATTCTGGCTCACATGTCTGACCGGAGGGGTTCGTCTTGGGTTAAGGAGCATTCACAAGAAGAAGTGATTGATGCCTTTGTACAGGAACGTCGCTCAACGTCGTCTGGTAACACTGTACGTGGACTAGCTGATTTCTCCTATATCAAGAGTCTTGAAGGTGATGCTGATCGAGTCCGTAACACAGCTGAAGCTTATAGCATCTTCGACAATGCAGAGGGCTCCTTCTCTAAGAGCTCTTCTTGGTCTAACCTTGGTCAGGCAGTCGTTGACTACACACAAGGTGTTATCCTTGACCCAATTAACCTTGTAACCCTCGGGTGGGGTAAGCTGGCTACTGGAGCTGGTGGTCGTATTGCTACTGAAGCAGTCAAGCGGCAGGGCATCAAGGAGTTCGGTAAAGTTCTTGCAGCTCAGCTAGGTAAGGGCGCTACTCAAGAGGTAGCTACAAAGGCTGCACGTAGTGCTGGTAACACTGTCATGTCCCGTATTATCCGAGAGGGTTCGGAGTCTGCGGCTATGACTGCCACTAACCGTGCTGCAGCTAAGGCACTGGCATCTAAGAATGGTATTGCCCGTCTAGCTCAGACTTCTGCTCTGAAAGACATTGCAGGTACTACAGCTATCGATGGTATCGTTAACGCAGGTATGGAGACACTATACCAAGGTAACTTGATTGAGCTAGGTGTTCGAGACGATGTCGATGAGCTAGCCGTTGGCCTAGCCTTTGTAGGGGGTGCCGTTCTAGGTGGTGTACAAGCTGCACGTGTACTAACAAAGGGAGCTTCTGGTGTCAAGATGCCATCCCTCGAGGTGGAAATCCCTACTACTAAGAACTTGATTACAGAGCTTACAGACTCCCTTAAAGCCTACTCAGATGAGACTGTGCCTAAGTCAGGTACATGGGCTCAGAAGGTTTCAGCTGGTAAAGATGTAAGGGCTCCTGACACTGAGTTCTTCCAAGACTTACTCTTGGGTCGTGCCAACGCTGATACAGGTGAGGTCTACTTTAAGGGCCTTGCTCAGATAACAAATGAACGTGGCCTTGTGCACGTTAAGAAGAATAGGGATGATCTCTACTCTGATTGGATGGCTGACATTATCAAGGATGCCTCCCCTGAGGAAGTATCTGACTTGGTGTCTGTACTTAAGCAGAACTTTAAGATGAACTTTAAGGAGCTCGATGGTATCTCCCCTGAGGACTTCGGTAACCTATTCGCTCGTAAGTCGAGTGAGTCTGGCTCATCCTTGGGTGCTATTGGACGTGCTGCTCAGATCACAAACCAAATAGACATCTCTAAGCTGGACGTAGCTACCTTCGTCGATAAGGCACTCGATGCTGGTTGGTCCTCGGCTGGGTCAGTAGGTAAAGTAGGTAAGCTAGTGTCTGATTACCAAGGACGTGTTGTACGACTTCTTGTGGCACACCCGTCTACTTCTGCTCTCAACGTATCTGGTTGGGCAGGTGGTGCAGCCTTTAACACTGTGTCTGATTTGTCACAGGCCTTGCTCCACGTTGGGCACGGTACGATGAAGGCTGTTGTAGGCTCCCAAGGGGCGAAGGCTGACCTTGACGTAGGCTTTGGTATGCTGAAGTCAGTAGGTAACCGTATGCGCCTCCTGCTTGATAACAGGGCTACAGGAGAAGCTTTCGAGGACTACATGCGTGTACGCAGCCAGTTCCTAGGTGACCTCAATGACATCACGTCCGGTGGTGTTGAACAGACTACTAAGGACTTGTTCAGTGGTAAACTCTCCCCTAAGGAGTTGATGGTGGGGTCTCGTGTTGATTCTGTTGTCGATGGCCTACAGCGGGCTACCTTTGTGCAAGGGCAGGATGCCTTAACAAAGTCTCAGGAGTTTATGTACCAGATTGATAAAGCTTTGCGTACTACTGGCGTTAAGCTGGAAGATGGGAGTACCCTCCGATTCAAGGGTGGTTACAACGAGTTCTTTGACTCTACTAAGAACCCAGCTCTATCTCAGGTAATGCGTACAAAGGAGTACCGTGAACTAGAAGCTGGTGCAGTAAACCGCACTATGGAAGGTATCTTCTCTAAGTCATTCAAAGGTAAGGACGCCATTGGGGAAGTAGCAGCTGTTATCGAGGATGCACGTAAGATTCCAGGTATCGGTTTGATGGTTCCATTCGGTCGCTTCTTTAACAACACTGTGTCTTTCTCTACTGCTGCTACACCGCTTGGTCTTGTTATGAAGGCTATGGGGAAGTACGAGGACCGTAGCTTCAAGGAGGTCTTCTCTAAGGCTCTTGTGGGGACTACACTGATCTACACAATGGCTGACCGTGAGACGTACCTACGAGGTCTTGGTTTGGGTATCGGACAAGACATCGATAATACAGGCGAAGTAGTTGACGTTAAGTTCGATTACCCAGCTTCTTTCTTCAAGTATGCTGCTCGTATCGCTTCCTATCACATGGAAGGTAAAGAGGTTCCTAAAGAGATTACTGCTCAGTTTGAAAAGCAGTTTGGCTTGGGTGGTCTAACTAAGAACTTGACTACTACTCAGAACGATATTGTAGCTGTAGCAGAGGCTCTAATCTCTGGTGACACAGCAGCTGCTTGGGCTGAGACTAAAGGCGTCATGGGTTCCGTAGGTGCACAGGTTGTAGCTGCTGCAACTCGTCCTATTGGTGCTGTCAATACTGCCGTAGGTGTAATGAACAGGGACACCTATATCACACCAGACCGTCGGCAAGGTCTTGGGCACGTAGCTAACACAGCTCTCCGTAACTTTGACCAGATTTCACTTCTACTTACAGGTAAAGAGCCTGTTCAGAAGTACTCTTCGGCTCAAGGTGCTGTAGATGTACAGCCTACTGCTCTCATCGGTGCTAGGACTCTCAACCTAACCAATACAGAGCGTTTGTTGAACAACGTAGGCATTGAACCGTTTACCCTTAATATCGCTGTGTCTATTGCCAATAAGGCTCCAGAAGCCGCTAACCGTTACCACAACATCTTCTTTAGCTATATTAACGATAAGGCAACTTACGAGTGGGAAGAGAACGACTTCGCTAATAAGCCTGAGCGGTATAAGCGTATCATGGTGGATAATATTGTTGCAAATGCTAAGAAGTATGCAGAGACTATGCTATACGTAGAGGGTTCCCGTGATCCAAACAACGATATGTCTATCCGGTTCTCACTGCATAAGAAGTATCCTGCTGCTGACTTAGAGTGGGCTGTAGCTGAGATGGGTCTTGAAGATATCGGAGATGCCACAACTGTACAGCTAGCTGGTATCAAGGGGCTGATCGAATCCAGAGATACTATGGATTACCTAGCTGGTATTAACAAGTAACCTTTAAACAAAGAAAAACCCCCAAGGCTTCTTAGGGCCAAGGGGGTTCATTAGGTGGTACGTTACTTGTTACTTATTATACCGAAGCAAGAGATCGACATATCTGTATGCTTCTTCTACGAGTTCTTCTGCTCGCTGTCCTCTACCTGACGCTAGCAACCCAGATAGTACTGAAGCTGCTAGTAGTTCCCGAGGAGTGGAGAGACTCTCTACGGGACCAGTATCAAGTAGTTTCTCTTTAGACTTCTCTTTAAGGAAGTCCTTGGCCTCTTGTTCCAGTGATGGAGTGGGAGGCTTCTTGCTTTTAGGGGTAACCTTTTTGATGTCTAGATACTCCTTGTACTGCTACACTCTTAGGAGGAGTATACCATAAGCATACCCCTCTTGTCAAGTCCTATTTAGAGTAAGTGTTAATGACTTCGTCTACAAGGCCATGCTTGAGGCACTCCTCAGGTGTCAACCACTCATCTGTAGCGTGTAGTAGATGCTTACGGATGTACTTCTCTGACTTCTTAGTGAACTTCTTGTAGTGGTTCACCATACGATCACCTGCCATATCGAACTCCTTGATCTTAGCGTGGAGTTCATGTTCCTTACCTTGGCTACCCCAGCTGTACTGGTGGCTCATCACTGAGGTGTTGTGTGTCACCATACGCTTCTTACCTGCCATGATAGTCAGGACACCACAGGAGGCTACTAGTCCGTGCCCCATTGTATTAACTGGAATCTCTGATAGCATCATAGCATCAATGAGGTGGAAGGCTGAGTGTACTGAACCTCCTGGGCTGTTGATGACTAAGGTAATGGCCTCTGGTCGTAGTTCCTCTGGCATAAAGTTGTACTCATAGATCTGAGCTACCAGTGGCATGATCTTCTCTTGATCGAACTTATCTGTCAGGAAGAGGATACCTGATTCACGTAGGTAGGAGCCAGGAGATTGCAACTGGGGTGGCGCTGCTACAGCCTCCTTGCTCTTGGTCTTCTTTGACTTCTTCTTGCTACCGTTGATGATTGCATTAAGCATTGTTGAGTTCCTTTTCAAATTCATTTAAGCGCTTGTATACTGAGAGTAGTTCGATGATTGTGGACCATGACTTGAAGAGATACATCATGGAGCCTTCTACACGACCGAAGGCACGAAGGATTTGCTGCATGACACCAAGAGTAATGGCACCACTTACGATTGCTGGAGCAAGTACGATGTAACCTACTAGTACGTTAGCTTGTAGACATGCAAGACGAGCTACGTTGAAGATGGCGTACCTTGCATAGTTAGTATAGTGTATTTTACGTACGGTGTCAAACACTTCGTTGAGTGTTTTGGGTCTAATGTTATCTTCGTCTTCTGCGATGACTAGAACCTTACGGTAGGCTGCTTCACGGGCTTGGATGTCGTACTCGATATTGACTAGGCGGAGTACGTGTCCTACAACAAGCAACACGACTGTGATACCTGCTGACCAGATGATAGCTGAGGCTACGAGACCGTACTGCCACTCACCGAAGAAGGTGACTGTGATACCCATTGACAAGCCCATAAGGATCGGGAAGAAGGCTACAAGGATCATGATGCTCTCTACGAAGGAAACACCTAGACCTTCCATGATACGAGAGAACTTGACTGTGTCTTCTTGGACACGCTGTGAAGCTCCTTCGATGTGACGAGCCTTATAGAAGAGGGCGTGGTATGTCTCTACCATAGAGGTACGCCAGCGGAACAACCAGTGTTGTGTGAAGAAGCTCACAGAGAGGGACACAGCGACATAGATAGCTGCTATCTTACCGAAGGTAGCCAACTGTCCGTAGTACTCACTGATGGTCACTGTACGGTCCCCTGAGAGGGCTTCACCGATCATATCGTAGAACGACCCGAACCAATCGTTAATCTTAACGTCGAGTTGTACTAAGTACCAGAGGGTGAAGAGGATAGCTAGGCTACCCCCGTAGGCCCATAAGGCCCACTCTCTACTTTTGAAGAAGTTAAACATTGTATGTCCTTACTCTTTGGTTTCAGGTTGAGAGTCTAAGTCAAGGTTATCACTAGTCGATAACGTCTGCTGACCCCTTGGATTGTCGTTAGTCTTGATGGACTGGGCGTTACCCTCCTCAGACTTCTTCTTAGCCTCCTCTAACTCCTTAGCTGCTTCCCTTGAGTAAGGGATCACATAGAGTCGATCTTCTCCTGCATCTGTCAGCCACACAATGATTGTATCGTCTGATGTTACCCTGTGGAAGACATAGTCAGCTTCAGCGGGTAGTGAACGATCAGCTGGTTTACCTACTTCTTCGAGGAAGTACGCATAGCCCGTCATAGTACTCAATATAAAGATAGGCAGGATACCAAGTTTGATGTAACTCTTTAACTTAGAAGTATATGTAAGGGCAGCGGCTGCTAACCCAAACATAATGATTAGAACTATAAGGACCGTCATAAACCACCTACCTTTCTTCGTCCTGTGATTGGTATCTGTACCTCAGTGTTAAGGTCAGTAACCTTCCCGTCCTTGTCAATTACAAAGGATAGGAGAGTGCGCTCAGTGCGTGGTGTAAGGGCTTGTGCTGTACCCTCGTAGACCAGTCGGTGTGGTGAGATGGATCGTACTGTTGTCTTAACGTCAATTGAATCACCTAGCCGTGAGAAGTAAAAGACTCCGATAACGTACTCACCAGCAGGTAAATCAGAGAAGTTAGCAATCTCGTAGTTACGCTTGATGACGATACGCTCCCCATTGAGGATGTAGGTGTCGTTGGTTGAACCTAAGTCATCCCGTTGGAGTACTACATAACCACCGTCCTTGTTGGCGTAGTAGACTACGTTCCCATTGGGGCCTCGTACAAACAGGTCCATGTCTTGAGTAAACTCACTATCCCACTCGATCTCTACAAACATTCTAACAGGTGGGGTTGTCTGTCCCGTTTGGGACACTGGGTTAATCATCAGGAATGCAATGATGAACAAAGAGGTAAATCCTACCAGTAGGTTAAATAGTAGATCGACGAAGGCTAGGTTGGACGAATACTTACGCATTCTCATCTTCCAAGATGACCAGCTGTAGCTTCATAACGATAGAGCTAACGAGACCAACCAGAGACGTAAGCAGTGCAGTCCCCATTCCTGTGGCTAGACTTTCGATAGCGCCCTTCATTGAGTCTGTGTCTGTTACGTCGATACCCTCAAAGGTCGAGTAGAGAACCATAAGGAACCCAAAGAGTGTGCCTACCATTCCGAGGGAGAGTGTGACATCTGCTAGATACCATTGTAAGTCCGTTCCTTTCTTATCACCTGTGGTGATCCGTAGTCCAACCCAGAGGGAGGAAGCTACCAAGATCGTTAGGTTGATGAGTGAGATGTAAGTGAAGTCATTGTCTAGAATGAAGTGGTAGCCACCCAGCGGTACTAAGGCAGCGTAGAGGCTTACAAGTAGTACAACCTCCGTAGTCCAGAACTTCCAGAATCTAAGATTAAGGTGCATTGTTATCTCCTCCTTGCATGAACAACCTGAACCGTTCTGAGTCCCATAGGTGCTCTTCAATCCATGCGTCATCAATGTCGTTGTTGTCTAGGTAGTTAATGATGTTGTCCTCTTCATTACGTGCGAAGAATGTCATCAGGTCTTCTGTACTGGTAAAGACAATGAACTCCTCAGGTGTAGTAACCGCACTGATGATGTAGGGTAACTCGATCTCAAAGCCATTCTGAATGAAGAAGATAGCTGTACGTACACCAAACTGCTGACCACGAATGATTAGCATTAGCTTATCAGCATCAACCATGTTCTCAGCAGTGATATACATGTTGTGGAAACCAAGGGCTCCTAGGATGACATAGTCCTTAGCCCCAATGAAACCAATAGCACAAGCACTGAGGCAGACGTAGCCTCGTGGGACAACAGCTGTAACGTCGTGGTTACTTAGTACGTCAGCTACGTTGAAGCCTTCGTAGGCCAAACCACCACCAGAGACCATACCCACCTTAGTGATGGTAGGATTAGCTGTCAGGATGTCATCAAGGCGTTGTGCTGTACCTTCAATGATGTCTCCAGATAGAAGGATTACATCCTCTTCGGGTAGGTTGATTACTCTGAGTTCTTCTGCGTATAGAGGACTCGCTAACAGCAAAGCCCCCGCTATGATACTACGAATCATTTGTGAATCTCCTTTCTTGGTTCCACCGTATTAACCCCAGCCTTTCTGGAAATCGAAGCCATGTGTGCCGATCCCTTGCCTCCTTCAAAGACTACGACTAAGTCAGGGTTACCTTTCTTCAGCATCTCTGCATTACGGATGGGGCCCGCAGCCTTACCGTCTCTAGACCACTGGGCAGGGTACCTCTCTATGGCAATGCCATTCTCCTTTGCCCACTCCTCCCCGAGGGTATCAGCACCACGAGCTGTACCTGATATTAAGGTTGTGACCGAACCTAGGTAAGTGGACATGTACTCAGTCAGGAACTGCTTATCTGTAAAATCTCTGCCCCCTGCTATCAAAACTCTCATTTGTGTATCTCCTTGAGTGTCTCATTGGCCCACTTGAGGTACTGTTCAGCTTTCGCCATGTCCTCTGTGGGATTGCCTTTATAGAAGGCGCGATGGTTGTACTTCATTACATTACCTCGACAGTAAGCGATGAAGCCCTCCTTACCAAGAACTTGCTTGATGTAGTCAATGCACTCGATGCCAGCTTGGTTGTAGTGAAAGGGCTTGTCAATGTTGTTGTAGTTGTTGTCTGTCATTAAGCACTCTCCACAGTGGCCTCGATCATCAAGTAAGCAGTCGCAGATCGGGCAGTATTCTCCTAAGCTCCATTTAGCCATTATATCTTCTCCTTGTAGAATACACGCACCCATTGGGCGCAGATGTCTGAACGAACGATGTCGTCTAGGTTGAACTCCACAATAGGGATAGGGAGCATGTGCTTCTTAGCTAGGTGTGTAATCTTCGTAAGACCATCTCCGTCCTTCAGGTCTGTCTGCATGATGTCCCCGTTGAGGACGATGGTGGAACCTTCACCTACTCGTGTGAGGAGCATCTTTAGTTCGTGTGTGGTAATGTTCTGAGCCTCATCACAGATGATGAATGCATCGTCGAAACTACGGCCACGCATAAGAGCTAGGGGAGCCATCTCAATGTTCCCGTTCTTGATCCCTGTCTCTACTGCACCCTTACCAAGATGCTTGTTCAATACGTCGAGGACGGGTAGTGCCCAAGGGGCTACCTTCTCGCCTAGGTCTCCAGGAAGGATACCAATCTCTTTACCTACCGAGATCATAGGACGAGTGATTACGATCTTATCAATCTTCTTAAGGGTGTACAAGTCAGCAGCCATTGTAGCTGTAACGTATGTCTTACCAGTACCAGCAGGTCCGAATACGATCACCTGACATGAGCTTTTGATGGCATTGATGAGGTCACCCTGATGGTCAGTCTTTGGTACAAGACCTGAGACGGGTTTAGCGCTCGCTCCCTTATAGGTTGTTTCACGCTTAGCTCTTGTAGCTTTTGGTTTTGGCTTCTGTTGCATACTGTGTTCCTATTAATGAAAAAGGGAAGCGCCTCGCGGTGCCTCCCCTAAGTGTACCACACTTTGTTATGCCTTGTCAAGGCTGTCTTGGTGCCAGTCAGGGGAATTGAACCCCTCAATAACGGTGCTACTGACGCCTTAGGTAGCTGTTGCTATTGGCAAACCTGCACTGACAATTTGGTCTTCCCTACAGGACTCGAACCTGTAACCTAGTCATTAGAAGTGACTTGCTCTATCCAGTTGAGCTAAGAGAAGTTATCTGTAACTTAGAGGCTCTTTATGTACTTGTCAAGTTCCTCGTACCCACCAATATACTCACCATCTGAGTTCCAGATTTGGGGTACAGTTGTAAGCTCTGCCTTACCTAGCAAATCTCTAAGCCACTTGGAACTATGGATGTTGTAGGATACTGAGTGCAGTCTATTGCCTACCATAAGCTTCTTAGCCTTATCGCAGTACGAACACTGGTCTTGTGTAATGATGATGAATGTCATTGGTCACCTCCTTCAATGGTGTGAGCAGTTTAGACACATGCTCAGGTGTAAAACTTAGGCGCTGGCCTCAGTGACCAAACTTATCAGCCTAAGTCTATCTCTACGTTAGGGTGCGAGCAGTTTAGACACATGCTCAGGTGGTTAGAGTTAACGGATAGGGCAAGCACCTGTAGCACAAGCTTCGTCAGACAGATCATCTGTAGAGGCCAGGTTAGTCAAGTCTACTGGCATCAGTGTGTTAGCGTACGAACGGTAGACTTCCTCAGAGACAACCTCTTGTGGAAGGTAAGCATAGCCTAGGTCAGCTGCTGTCTTAGTAGGATCATTACGATAGATGAAAGATACACCGACGTACGTATCCCAGTTGTCCAAGATCCAATCAATGATGACAGGAACCTCACCAGTGTCGTAGCTGATAGTGACAGAACAGTTGTGGTCTACGTAGTGATCCATCATCAACTTGTAACGATCAAGCTGTCCAATGGCTGACTCAAGGTTGACATGCTTACCGTCTACTACATCGAACTTAACATCCTCGTATGCTACAGGGAATGTAACCAACACACTGTCAATCTCGAATGGCTTGTCGATCACCTTATAACCAGCAGCTACCAGTGTAGGGATGATCTCGTCATGCTTAGAGAAAGTCACGTTGTTGAAAAGGTACTTACCCAAGGGCTTGTGTACACCCTCAGTAGTGTCCATGATCTTAGACAAGGTACCAGAAGGCTTGACTGTAGTGACCAGCTTAGCACGAGGCAAGCCTAGTTCATCAGCCATCGAGTTAGCACCCTTCTTAGCAGAAGAACGCAGAGCCTGTAGCATAGCCTCAATGTTGCTTGCACCTGTGTGGTGATCCAAGAACTTGACGATACCTGTAGCACCTACACCACAAAGACGTAGGAACTCGTTAAGCTCATGCCATGAACGCTGCAACACACCATCGTCTAGGTTCACACATGTCTGACGGTAGTTAGCACGAGCTACAATCTCAACAGCCTCCTGTAGTCCACCGAAGTCAGTAAGGTATTTACCCCAGTCAACCTCGACTAGGTTACAAAAACTCTTATTTCCAAGCAAAATCTCTGCGCAAGGATTTACACCTTTAAAGTGTGGTGCTCTCTTCTTTGCACTTTCTGCGTTAATGAACCCAGGCTCAGAACCACCAGCCTCAACCATCTTGTCGAAGATGTATGACAGTTCCCACTTGGTTGGTTTCTTGTGAAAGACGATAGAGTTGTTGGACTGCTGACGGTGCTCGTTATCATGTAACCAGAAGTCTTTCTTAGCTGAGATGAAGGCATCTACTTCAGGGTCAGACACTGGCATCAAAGCAATCTCAGCTGAACGACGAGAGGACAGTGTAGTACCCAAGTGGTTAAGCACATCAAGGATGTCGATACGTGTAAGCAACTGACCAGCACGATCATTCATCAAATCACAGATACGGTTGAAGGCAGACGATACAGTCTCATCGCCTGAGCTAATCCAACCATAACCCTTGAGGCGTTCACCTGCTGCACGTACCTCAGTAAAGTCCAGTACCAATACATCTACAGCATCCTTCATAGCAAACAGTTTACCTGCTGACTTAGCCCAAGCCTCAGCACTATCACCAATCTTGAGGTGGTATGTCTTCTTGCCGTCTTCGTCTACAGATGTCCATGACTGGTTACTTGGACAACCCTTAGCTTCACCCAAGACTTTAGCAGAACGGATGATCTTAACGTCTAACTTCTTAGCAAAGCCATTGAGTGTGCCTACAACTGGCTCGAAACCTACACCACACCCTTGAAGCAGCAACCACATAGCATCTACGATGTCATGTACAGTCTCAACACGACCAAAGGAACAGTTGAACTGTGATGCTTCACGTGTCTTGGATACATTTGTACCACCAAGCCACAGGGTACGGCCTGATACTGTAGCCTTACGTTCCATCATAAGTGTACGGAGCTTATCAAGCTCAACGAGCTCTAGATTGTCGAGGGTGTTGCCCTTGGCACGTTCCCAGAGCCACTGCTGGTGCTCAACAACACGGTCAACTGTCTCAGACCATGATTCGAAGGTACCATCCTCTTTAGGACGGTTATACGTACGCCGTGTTACCACATTAGCACGTGTAGAAAACTCTTGATAGTTCTTCATTCTTTATCCTTAAAGTTGTTACTTTTCTTCGCAGAAGATGCCACAGTCAAAATCGTAGTCTTTCAGTGGTCTTCCTTTTGCATCTTTAGGTAGCTCATCTAGAAAGATGCGTTTACCTTTATAGTACGTTAGCTTTGTTCCGATCCTACGGGATTGCTTTAACCTTTCCTCGAATACGTCAGGGAAGGTTTCTCTTACTAAGTTCCAGTAGGTTGCAGAGGACGCCTTTACACAACCAATACAGTTAGCATTTGGGTAGCCTAGTCGATAGATAGCAGGAAGCTCAACACCAGCATCTGCCAGTACGTTGAAACAATCCTGTTTAGTGTAGCCAACATCAATCAAGGGAGTTAGTAGTGTGTCCCGCTCAGTGAGCTTGAACTTGTCAGAGCGACCTTGCTCCTCAGATGTGAATCCAAGGACAGTGTAGTCAGGTTTGTTGACCTCTTCCCACTGTTGCCTAGCCTGTTTCTTTAGGATCATTGTGCAGGGTGCGCCCATAGGTCCTGAGATGTAGTTCCTGTCATCCCAGACCTCAACGCAACTATTACTTGGGTACTTAGAGTGAGATGCTAAGATTATCTCTTGTCCTAGCCAATCCTCAACATCCTTTAGGAAGCGTGTGTTATCCTCATGTTCTTCAGCTATTGGGTTGTTGATTATAGAGACCTTATTGTCAGCCCCATACTTATCTAGTGTTAGCTTGGCTGCTACCGCACTGGCAGCACCACAACTAAACCAAACTGCTATATGCTTTCCTGTCACGTGTCAGTTCCTTATCAAATAGCACCATGACGAGTAAGTAGGTATTGTTCTCTAAGCTCATACCAAGTCACTTAAGTCTGCTGGTTTGTAGTTAGGGCCCTTCAGGACCTTACCGTCCTCACGGTAGATGGGTTTACCGTCTTCACCTAACTTGCTCATGTTGCTCTCATGGACTCGCTCGAAGGCTGCGTCGATAGGCAGTCCGTACGTTGCTGCGTAACCGTAAACTACGTACAAGATATCAGCTAACTCCTTAAGCAAGTTCTCTTTGTCGGTAGCGTTTGCAAACTCATCGACCTCCTCCATGATAAGCTTGAACCGCATAGACTCTAGGTCAACGTCGTACCCTTCGTCAAACATATGGGGTTGACTTAGAGGCTGTCCCATAGCGTAGGTGAAATCGGCAACCATATCAAAGTTTGAATAACTCATTACAACTCCTCCACTTCCATTGACTTAATGCTCACATCGTCAAGGTCATACATCGCATTTCTAATCATCTCATGAACAGACTCTAGTCGATCTGCTACACTAGCGTCCCAGTAGAAGGAGCTAGAGTCTACTTTAATACGAATACTTACTTCGAATTCCATTGTATTCTCCTAGTCAAAGAGTGCAGTTATACCACACTGGGTTGGGTGTGTCAAGAGGGTAGAGAGGTGACTACTTGTCACCCCTAAGTCTTGCTTCAGTATCCTCATCCGTACTCCCGTCGCAGTGTCTGAAGACTAACAAACTGTGGTTCGTATACACCGTTGGAAACAGCTCTCTTGACGACCACACCTTTCCACCAATCGTTGTTTGCTTGACCAGCCCAATCTTCCTTAGCACCTTTGAAACACCCTGCGACCAACCCGATAGCGCCACCAGCACCTGCACCATCTTTAAAATACATATCACGCTTATGAGAATGACCAACAGTGCAAGACCTGTAGCGATTTTGTATAAGCCCATAAGCGTGGTGAACGCCAGACAGAGCGCGACCAAAGTTACCAGCCCCCACAAAGTGAGCGTAGTCCACACCATCGTAGTTATGGATCTTGGGCGCTCCATGCTCGTACTCGTGGTACTCGTCGAACCACTTGTTTGTTTGAAGATGTTTGAAACTAATGCCATACTTCTTACCCTCTAGTCTTGGATCAAAACCAATTGCTGTCTTGATGCGGTGTTCATGATTACCTTCGAAGCCATACCAAGAAGGTTTCTTACGCTTGTTCGCTTTGAAGTAGTGGCGTAGTCGTTCTTGGGAGTCGTTGTAGTGCTCGATGTCCTTCTCGTAGGACTGACTTACGATAGCCTCGGGCTTCCGTGTGTCGAAGCTATTGAGGGAGCGCATGTCAGCACCATCTCCTAGGTCTACAACGTAGTCAGGTTTGATGTCATACAAGAACTTACCTAACCATGTATAACGATCATTGCTTGTCTGGGGGTCACTGTGTCCACAGCTAAATACTACTGCTGTCTTATCCATCTTTACTTTCCTTCATCCAGTCTTCTGGAACTACTTTATCTGAGTATAAGAAGCCTTGGCTATCACACCAGTCAGCATAGGAACCTTTAGCACCTTTGTATAGCTTAGCTCGTGAGTTACTGAACACGAACCTAATGTCTAAGTCAGGGTACTGCTTCTTGATCTCTTTGTGTTTCCTGCGGTCTGCTGAAACGAACCGACCTTTGGTCTCAATGATGATACCGTTCTCAAGTACGAAGTCAGGGGTGTAGGTTCTAACCTTACTGTCTAACCACTTGATCTTCTCTTCTTCGTAGGTGAAGGTGATACCCCGTTCCTTGAGGTTCTCAGCCATCTCCTCCTCTAGGCCTGATCGGTACCCAGCAGCGAGAGCTCGTTGTCGTGTTGCACTTCGTCTCATGACCAGTCGTCCGACTCGTCTACCCGTAGTTCCTTGACTACTTTAGTCAGGTATACAGGACCGTGGCTGTATGCGTAGAGCTTAAGGCCAGGCCAGCAAGCTCGCTTGAACTCGCAATAGGAGCACTCCATCTTCAGCTTCATGTTAGGGGATGTCTTACTTTGTGGTTCATCCTCGAAGCCACGCTCAGGTGGTACCTTCTGAGCTACCATCTCCTTGATAGCCCTGATCTCTTCTTCCTTAGTCTTCATCTCCTCAGTCAGATCATAGACATCTAAGCAGATATGTCCATTCACCTTGTCAATCACTAGGAAGGCACCGTGTGTCTTATTTGTCACAAGTGGATCATCTTTAGCTGCATATACATAGGAGGAGAGTTGAGAGATGTAACCGAAGGGATCCTGTTCTCTTAGATTACCTTCTTGGAACTTCTTGAAGGAGTAGGGAGATGCTGACTTAACGTCAACTGTCATACCGTCGATGACACAATCTCGGCTACCTTTGATACCGTGGGCCTCCATGCGATCCTGTTGGCCTACAACACTGTGTCCTGCTTGCTGTGCGATACATAAAGCAAGCTCTTCAATCATGTCACCATAGAAGAACTTGAGCAGGGCGTTTGCACGTAAAGGTTGTGCTAACTCAGTCTGGTTGATCTTGTACCAGAGCTTACGGTTACAGGGTGTACCAAGGCCTGACATGGATAGGTAACCTCGAGGCTCCTGTGGTTTGTCGAAGCGGCTCTTAGCTAGGACAGCTATCGTGGAGGCCATGTTCTGACCGAGTAGGTAGTCCCACCCGTTGTTGCCGAGGATCACGTTCTCCATGTCCTCGACTAACGTTTCTATTGTCTTAGTCATTGTTGTTATTCCTTATAGAGTCGTGTCCCTTTAGTGGTGAGAGTGAAAAGGGAGCCACTGGGACTCCCTCTCTCCGTACTTAGAACGGAATATCTCCTGGACTCTTCTTAGCGGCTACGGGTGGGGCCTCTGCCTTCGGTGTGTCCTTGGTGTAGTCTCGTGGTTTGATACCTGCTGACTGACCTCCTGCACCTTCGAAGGCTACGTGGTCAATCACCTGCACTCCGTTGAGTCGGCAACCCTTGCCCATCTTGGTGTCGTAGACATCGACGAAGACTACACCAACCGTACCGTTGCCGATCAGCTCACCATCGTCCCACTCCGAACCATCTGGACCGAAGACCTTAGGTGGACCAGCTGCCCACTCTCGGTCGAACTTATCTTTCCAAGGGCGCTTGAACTTGACTCGATAGCCACCCTCTGATTCCTTTGCTTGTTTTCGGATACCAGCATCCTTCATAGCTTTCAGTGTCTTGTCATCCATGATGAGGTCAACGGTTGTAGCACCATCTGTCTCAATGTCATACTCTCCGTTGTCACGGTTACCTTCGAAGAGCTTAGCCCACTCAAGTGTGCCTGTCAGTTCAATTGTCTTAGTAGCCATTATATATCTCCATAGCTAGTTGTTGTTGTAGAGTAATTGTAGCATAAGGTTTAGTGTGTGTCAAGCCAATTAAGACCTACATCGTACGATCCTGGGGTAGGGATACGGAACCCTAACTCAGCTCCAGTTTCCGTCATGGTAGTTGCTACCAGTTGACCAAGGTGTTGTGCCTCCTCTTTAGTACCCTTGACTTCGACCTGTACCTCGTCGTGGATGAAGCCTACTAGCTTGAAGTTGATAAGCTCTGCTCGTGCCTTCGCGTGGAAGTTAATCAGTGTATGTTTCATCAGCACTGACTCACCTGATTGTAGGATACCAGCAAGTGTCTTGTGTTCGCTAGGTACCTTGACTTGTCTGCCATCGTAACCAATGAAGTAACCTCTCTGGGCGATGTGAGGTACTAACCTACGCTTCATAGCAGATAGACCGTCGATGTTCTGCTCGAATCGTGTACGGGCAGCTGATGCTTCCCGTTGGTTAACCCCTAGGATACTTGCTGTCTTGGCAACACCAGCACCTAGTAACCAAGCGTAGATGAAAGTCTTAGCCATGTCCCGTGTTCCATTGGGTACGTCTAACGCTTTCTTGTTCATGTTGTGGATGTCTGTCTCGTCTTCCTTGACACCTTCCATGATAGCCTTGGCGTACATGTCAGCACTGAAGTGTCTCCACATGTAGTCAGCTAGTACTCGTAGCTGGATACCGTCAGCATCGCAACCTACTAGCCAGCTGCCCTGTGGTACGTCCCAGCACTCTCGTAAGTGTTTGTCATACTTGCTCTTGATGACCTCCACTGCGTTCTTAGGGTCTCCGTGAAAGGCGGAGGGGATGTTAGCTGTGTTAGGTGCATTGTGTGCGCACCGTCCTGTCCAAGCACCAATGTTGTTGATCGTACCGTGTATCCTCCCATCATCACATACTTGGTTAATCCACTCTACCAGAGAGCTTCTACGGCCCTCTAGGGTGAGCCATTGGGCTAGAGCCTTAGCACCCCTCGGCGCTGTGTCAGGAAGCGTTGAGAGGTTGTCCTCACCGACTGTCCAGCCGTACCGCTGTAGGTCCTTCTTCTTCTCGTCGTAGAACTCTTGAGACATCTCAGGTACCTTCTTACCGTAAGGGTCTCCGACCTTGAGCCTCTCGAAGAGGAAGTGTGTCTTAGTCTTCTCGAAGGGTGTCCATCCAGCGTCCCACAGTACGTCTACACGATCCTTAGATGCACCTGGGTTGAAGTGTACGAAGTCGTGGCAGATTAGTTCATCACCTACACGCTGGGTCAGTGGGTACTTCGCCTTTGTTGTAAGGATGTTGGCGTATGGTTCACCGTTTGCCTTCTCCTTGTACTTGATTGAGTGAACAGGTAGTAGCTTAGGTGGGAAGTCTTCTTGGAACTGACGCTCTAGTTCTTCCTTCTGTTCATTGACACCTTCTAGGAGGTGTTGAGCTAACTCCTTGTTGAAGTGGAAGCCGTGGTACTTGGTGCGTACCAGTTCGATCTGTAAGTCATGCTCGGCCCGTAGTGACTTGGACCAGTTAGGGTCGTACACGATGGGCTTGAAGTGATTGAACAGAGCCTCAGTAGTATCGAGGTCACCGTACCAGTAGTCGATCATTTCCTGATTGAAGTTAAGGAAGTCGGTGTAGTCTCCTTTGTGTACACCTAGGCGTATGCCCCAACTCTTGAGGCTGTGTGGGCCAGCACCACCCTTAGGTATGTCGATGTCGTAATCAACTGTACGTGACACGATCAAGGTGTCGAGTACCTTACGTGGATCAAGGGGTTTGTCTAACCACCTGTTGAGTAGTGGTAGATCGTACTGGATGAAGTTATGGCCTACCATCTTGTCTAGCGAATGGTGCCACTCCGTAGCTGCCTTACATGCAACTGGATCACTGTCTATGTTCTCAAACTTGAAGACCTCTCCTGTATCTGCCATCTTGCCACCGACTAACCAACAACGATCAGGGTGCTCAATGGCATTCGTTTCTATGTCGCAGAATGCAATACGCATTGGCCCTCCTTTATGTTCCTAACTTGTAGTAGTCTAGCGTCAATAACTCAAGCTCATCCTCCAACCGTTCGATGGTGTCAGAGTCAGCTCCGTCTACTGCTGCTTGTACTATAAACGTTTCAAGCGTTGACATCTCGTACTCTAGTTGGTCACGCTTGTCGTTGTTGTCGTAAGTATGCATGTCTTCCTCCTCCTCGTCAAGTTCAAAGTAAGCAAAGGAATCCTGTAGGTGTGTTAGATCGTAGTCGTCGATGTCGTAGTCACTCTTCATTGTCGAAGTTCTCCTCTGATAAGATGGTTGTACTAGGGTCGTAGTAAATGGAACCAGCCTTACCTAGTCGGCTGAAGGGTCGGTTCTTGTCTACGACGAAGTGTGTAGTGTTCCGCACGTCCTCGTCTTCACTCTCAGTGTCACGCTCTAGCTTCAAGCAGATGATTGCCTCTTCCTCGAGGGAACCAGCGTACTTGGTACGACCATCATCGTTCACCTGTGAGATGAATATGACACCAATGTCTAGCTCCTTAGCTAACTGAGCCATGCGGGAGCCGATCGAGGTAAGCAGTGAGGTAGCACCGTCTGCCCCGCCCTGTGAGAGGTACGCTAGGCGCTGTACATGGTCGATGAAGACGTAGTCAACACTGTAGACTGTAGCAGCCATACGCACGTAGTCTAAGAGCTTCATGGGGTCATCATGTGACCTTAGCTCGAAGACAACAACACGATCATCAGCCATCTTCTGAGCTGCTGCAATGACTGCTTCCTCACTAACACTTGCTGACGCAGCATCCTCCTTGGTACGCACGTTGGTATTCAACTCGTAGGTAGCCATCGCACGGTAGGTAGTGGACCGCATCTCCTCCATGTGCATCAGTCCGATCTTAACGTCAGGGTCTTTGAGTAGACCACACTCGAAGAAGCGAACCATCTCAGTCTTACCGCCGCCTCGAGGTGCCTTAACGAATGTAAGACCACCCTTGACTAGACCTCTGATCTTATCGTCTAGGCCGCTGTGTCCTGTCGGTACGTAGCTGTAAGGGTTCTCTCGTAGGATCGTATCCTTGATGTCGTCATCACCCATATAGAAGTTGTCTGGGCTAAACCGCTGGGGCTTACGTGCTGACCACATCAGGTCGTCACTGTCACCAGCCATAAGGAACTCGTTAGCGTCCTTGTGTTTGGACATAGGCACATAGAAGAACCTATCAGGGAACAACTCATACATCTTCTCAGCTGCTGCTTTACCTGCTGCATCTTGCTCACCAGCATACACAATCTCTTTGAAGGAGTTGATGTACTCGAAGTTCTTCTTGATGAATCGCTCCGTGATGGTTGCAGATGGTAGAGACTTAACTGGGAATGTCTTACCTAGGATCTGATAGAGCGATGCAGCATCGAACTCACCCTCGGTAATGTAGATTCGGTTAGAACTACCTGAGTTGAAGTCAGGTCCGAATAGATCGTCTAGGCTGGTGCGCTCCTTTAGCCAGAACTTCTTCTCATCGTATCCACGGTACTTAACATTGCTGGGCCACTTGAAGGCGTACCGCACTGGATCACCTTCAGTGTCTAACTGAAGCTGAATACCATACAGTTCGCAGACCTCAGGGCTAATACCTCGGATACCCTCGTATACTCCTGAGGCTATCTCTCGTTGTGTCACTGGTGGTTTCCTTTCCTTTAAGGGGTAGTCATCTGCTACCCAACTGAATATTGACATCTTAGACATACCAGCCATAGGGTACGATCTTCCGCAAGAGTGGCAGCTTCCTACTTGTAGGTTAGGTTCCCAACTGAACGCATCGGAGGAGCCACAAGCCTCATAGGGACAGGGCTGATGGGCGTGGTTCGTCATAGTGGTTCCTCTCTGTTACGTTTGGCCTTAGTGTAATACGCTCCCTCAGGTAAGTCAATAGCCATTAGGATGTCGGTGAGCTGTTGGTAGCTTAGTTCAAGCACCTGTCGTCGGTCGGTGTCTTCGATGTACTGAGCGATGAATACCGTAGTATCGTCTAGGATCACCTCAACGTCCTCGTAAGATGCTGTCTCATCTAGTGTTGTAATAATGGTACAGTCATAATCTATTTCTACGGTAAGCATCACTCTCTCCTTTACTTCTTGTAGATGGAGGCTTTCTCCATGTATTCAACAAACTGTTCTAGGACATCTAAATACTTCTCAGTACTTGTGTCCCTGATCTTCTCAAAGTTCTCACGCATCGTCTCTACACTAACCGACTGTCGAATGTTGTCGGAGTATAAGTCACGCCACACCTCCTCAATGTAACCGTACCGATCCTCTAGGTCAGCTACCTTAGCCTCAGCTTTCATTGCTCGTTCAGCCCACTCTTCCTTAGTTGCTGCATCTACTCGGTAGTCACTCATAGTCTTTTACTCCATATTTCTCAATGTCTTCTAGCACATGCTTTAGCATCCACTTGATGTCGTCTATGTCCCTACCCCTGATTGTTTCGGGGTTGGCGGTGTAACCAGCACGTTCGTAAAACTCATGTACTGCGTACCAGACCTCACCGTCAGGTTCTGTGTGTTTCATCAGTTGATAGTGCCAAGCCATTCTATTTCTCCTTCCATTTGTTCATTAGGATCGTCACGAATTGCTCAGTAGTATGATCCACAAGTCATATCAATGGTTTATGATCTACAGACCATTAAAGCGGCCCACGACACAGGGAATAGTTCAGACATCTTCTTGCTAATGTCATCTGCAACTAACCGTGTCTCTGCTTGTGTATCTGTAGCACAACGAAGTCGGCACATGTTAGCGAAGGCATCAAGGCTACCTGACCAGTACCACTCAGTCATTGTAGACTGTGGCAGTACCATACGTGCCTGCTCAGGACAAATACCTATGTCCAGTAAATATTGGTAATCCTCTTTAGCTGACTTTGCCATATTTCCAACTAAGTCAGCAGGTAACTTAACTGTCCCAGAACTACCTTGCTTCACGTTTTCTGCTCGTCCACGCCATACCTCTGGTACATAGAACTCTGGTTCATCATCAACGTACCGACGACTGATCTCATTCCAACGTAGGTATTGGTGTTTGACTAGTTGACGTGCTACGAAGATAGGAGCCTTGACGTGGAAGGATGAGAAGGCATGCCCGAAGGGTGATAGGTGCTTGTGCTTGGCTAGGTAGTTGATTAGCTTAGTGTCTCTGTCTGACAGTACGTTAGGGCCACCTACCCGTCCTTCAAAATGGCTGCTCTTACCGAAGCTAACCCGTGCTGCGTTGACAGTTGATAGGTCCGATCCGCAGTGGTCGATGTAAGTTGCTGTTATCTGGTTAGTCATTTAGGTTCCCCTTGTAGTTCTTTGAGCTCAGCCTTGTAACGTTCCACTCGTTCCCCGTAGTGACATAGCTCCTCACTAACGTAGGAGGGGCGACACCCATGACCATGCTCTTCGATCAGGCTGTCTACTCGTCCTTGGTTCAGTGCAATCATTCGGAGTAGTGAGTCGATCTGTGCTTGTGTTTCCTTAGTCATAGTAGTTCTCCTATCACTTCGTTTGCGTATACTTGCGGGCTATCCATGTGAACCTGTCGGACTGACTATCGGGTTTGGTAAGCACCTCCACCGTCTCACCTTCTTTTAAGTCGAAGGGCTTACCTTGAATGTTATGGCGGTCAATAGACGAGGCCAAGAACTCACCGTTCACGATATACATAGGTGCAGTCCAGAATTCTTGGATTGAGCTGCCTTGTACCTTCTCGATTGTTTCTACCTTGAGTAGCATGTTAGTTCTCCTTTAGAAGTTGTAGCCGAGGCCGACAGATACCGCAGTCTTACCGTTGAAGTCTGTAGTGATACCACCCACCAAGCGCCAGTCGTTATCAAGGTCGAAGCCTACCACGATAGAACCTTCAAGGCTACCGTAGTTAGAGTTAGATAGACCAAAGCCGATACCATCCCCGTATAAGGTTGCACTAGCTGCTGCAAAGGATAGTGAGCCTAGTGGTGCTACAGCATCCTTACCAGTGTCTCCCTTGTCTCCGTCAGCACCATCTACACCGTCACGACCAGCAGAACCGTCAGAGCCATTAGCCCCATCTGTGCCATTAATACCATCAACACCGTTAGTACCGTTGGTCCCGTCTTGTCCATCTGTTCCATCCGTTCCGTTTGTTCCATTAGCCCCTGTAAGGCCCTGTGCGCCGTCTTGTCCGTCATTACCTGATACCCCTTGCTCACCTTGTGGACCTTGCTCTCCTTGGGGCCCCTGAGGGCCTGTAGCGCCTGTGCCACCTACAAAGGCAGCGCAGCCATTCTTGATGATCTGTACGCCGCTTGTGTTTGTCTTAACTGGGCAAGTCTTAGGGCTTGCTGTTGCTGCTGTAGTCATTAGCAGGATGATTGCGGTTGTTGTGATGATGGTTTTCATGGTGTTATTCCTCTGGTGTTTGTTCAATGATGGCGTCGAAGACAGTGGCTACACTCTCCACGAAGTCGTTGTGCTTGTCTACTAGGTCATCCATGTCCTTGTCTAGCTCATACAGCTTATATGACTGATATGCTACGATAAGTAACGTGATGACTGGTAGAGCTGTGTCAAGTGTTATAAACATCTGTTAGGTCTCCTCTGTCTTTGGTGTTAGGGTTCTGATCCACTTGTCAATGTTCTCACTGATATCATCGCAGGGATCATCGACGGTGTCAATGGTATGTGACATTCGAAATACCCTCAATGTATCTTTGGAAGTCCTTGTCAGTTAGACCCTTGCTTACTGCGAAGCCTTGAAGGTCATCTATTCGAAGTAGGAGGAGACCAGCTAAGGAGATTGCTACATCAAGCTTATCACCTACCGACATATCATCGTCGGACATCTGATCCATAATCTCCTCAAGCTCCTCGTGGAATGATACTGGTGAATGTCTCATAGTAGTTACTCCTTCTGAGTAGGAGGTTGGCTAACTCTAAGTGTTACTTAAAGTATACTTAAAGTATAACCAATCTTCTAATTTATAGTCATTCTCTTATATGCCCTACGGCAAGTATAACAAACAGTTAGGCACCTTGTCAAGCTAAATCTTTATAGGTCTACATAGTAGGAGGTCACATGTTCTGTCACCTCTAGTTGGCCATCCAAGCCTTCATAGGCTTCTGAGACGACGACCAAGTCCCCTACGAGTGTGTTAGCTGAGGCCCACTCTTGGCCCTCGCTCATGTCATTAGTCGTCAAGGACTCGACCACATTCTTGTTTACTTTGATTTCGAAGATGTATGTGAAAGACATAGTGTTTCCTTTCCAAGGATTAATAATAAGACTTAGCTGAGTGTTCATCAGTATAATATCTCATATCTGAGTAGTCAAGCTTTAGCTCGTCAGCCAGCACGTCGATAGTCAAGCCGTAATCATATAGAAGCTCGGCTATCAGGCGTGGCCTGTCAAGGAGTAGAGCTGTAATGGCGTCTATGTCCTCCTCATTCACCTCATCAGAGGCATCTTGATAAGAGGACCGTAGAGCGTCGTCATACGTTATAGGCTGGGTATGGTCACGAGAAACCACCAAGGCGCTCCAGTCGGCCTTACAGAGCCTCTCAAGCAGTGTTTCAGCGTAGAGTATGTCCTGTGACTCCTTAGACGTGTGCTGATCGTAGTATCCGACACTGAGATTGCTACACTCAGGCACGATACCAGCATACTCCATGCTGTCTGTGTAGGTCCCTGTCGTGTCGGGTTTAAGCTGTGGCATCCCAAGGATATCCGCGAGGGATTCCGCAAAGTCGTCACTAGCTGTCCGCCTACCACCTTGGTGGGTGATGACACTGTTGGTGCCGAACCTATCGAAAGACAAGCATACTTGGATATTAGAGAGCCAAGCAGGGTTGTCCTCTACCAGTTTGGAGCTACCGACCCCACCGATTTCCTCGGCGGCATGGGCAATGTAGACACCTTCGATACCCGCTTCGATCATTCCTAAGAGTAACCAAAGGCCTGTAGTACAATCAGCACCCAAGCAACTACCCGTCATAGAAGTAACAAAGTTGTTCTCCACGGATAGGGTCTGAACACCCTCAGTGCGGTGGACAGTGTCGGTATGGGCAGTGAAGGCAATCGTTGGGTTGTTGCCTACACTCAAGATATAGTTACCATGTGCGTCAGGCTTACCGAATGTAGGTTCAAGGTAAGTCTCACAGAACCTACGTTCAGTCAGCGAGTAGGCTGGACGCATGGTTTGCAGTAGGTTTATCAGCGTGTGTCTTGTTACGTTACTCATGCTGCTTCCTCCTCTATGTTGTTGTTGTTAGTTGTTTCATCATCATCTTCCCCGAACTCACTAGGGAAATACGCAGGGTAGTCCTTCATGAGGTGGGTAGGGATAGCATAGTCACCACACTCAGAGTAAGTAACATCTTCTTCAACCCAATACTGGTCAAGGTCTTCACAGAATACAGCATCATCAATGTGAACGCAGATCTCGTAGCAGTTACCATTCCATGAGCTACGATTCAGAGCATAGACAGCATTCTCAGCTGGGATAACGTCACCACCCTCAGTGTAAGCGAAGTTCTCATTGAAGCAGTGCTCGCAAAGGCCACCATCGTCAGTATGGTATAGCTCATCCTCATGAACACTATCACCGCAGTGAGCACACATCTCACCATCACTAGCGTAACCATCAGTGGAGTCAAAGTCAAGGTCTCCACTGTGTGACAGAACGATATGGTCACCGCTAACGTTACCCCTGATGCATCCATCCATGTATGGGCCAACGGTGCGACCATTCGACTCTATGTTCAGAAGCTTGAGGCTATGCCACTCACCTAAGTCAGAGGACAGTTCTACCTTGTTATCCTGCAAGTAGGTGTCAAGCATGTCTAAGGATTGCTCACAGGCTCCGTAGATGGGTGCATGGTACGACTGGGTGTCTACCCTAGCTGAGAACACAACACGGGCCGCTATGTGGCCTTCCAGCGTCTCTAGCCAAGCAACCTTGAAGTCACCTGATGCATACACCTCAGCTGGTGACATGTTCTCACAACCATCATCTACTTTGGTGGTATGCATACATGAGGTAGCAAGAGACTTACGGTAGCTAGTTGTTGCTGGGTTGCGATACTTAGCACGAACACCACAGTATGCCCTGCGAAAGTCTTTACGCTCACCACCTACCTTGAGAACGAACTCACGAGGTGAACTCTCCTCGATCCATGCCTCAGCTAAAGCGGCAATCTCCTTATCGGACAGGTGGTTGAACATGTGCTTGAACGCACGACCACCTTTCATTGTTGTACGGCGCTCACGCTTAGCGTCCTTGGCGTTAAGGTAGAGACTGATAGCTGAGCTACCCTCCACCTTTTCTGGCTTGAATATAGCTAGGGCACGATCGGCCTCACATAGACCATCATACTGGATACCAGCACCTGAATAGTTACCTTCCAAGAAGGAGACGAAAGGACGCCAAGGCTGAGAGTGAGAGGATGTCATAGCTGTTTGCAACAGGACAGCGGCCACCTCATCAATTGTGCCATACTTGGACGGCTTGATCCCACTTCTATCAAAGACTGAGCCAGCCATGTCGTATACATCACCAGCTGATGCATACTCACGCAGCCTTGGCTCAAAGAATAGGTGCGTATCCAAGAGGCCTTGGCCCGTATACACGATGTGCCTACCACACTGTGATATAGCCACGACTTCACACCAGTGCGCAGTAACTGAGCCGCGCTTCACTTGCAGGTAGTCACCCACCTTGATTGGTTCTCTAACGTTTTCCATCAGACTAACCCTTTCCTAAGTTAGTGTCTTGGTTTCCATTAACTACACAGGAACTCCAAGTCGCTGCGTAGCTCTGTCATAGTAGTCTCAACGTCTGTCCCGTCTAGATACTCCCCTTCAATCTCCATATCTACACCCCAACAATCGTCACCAAAGTCTAGGTATAGACGAAAGGCGAGGGCCTCAAAGTCAGTGATACCCTCGTATTCAAACAAGACTGCACCGCACTCCCCTTCAAACCATCCAGAAATATATGACATATCAGAGTTCCTCCATCAAGATTGTTTCAATATCATCCATGTCCTCGGACAAGGTGGGTGTGTCGGCTAGTTCTTCTAGGTAGTCCATCATGTTCTTAATCCTTTAGATGTTTGGTGATCGTTACCACCACCATAAGTTTAACACGTTGTCCATTCAAGATTACTTGTGACATAGTCCTTGCCTTAATCCTCAATATGATAGCAGAAGTTACCTGCACAAACGTTAGAGCCACCACCTTCGGCCCCATAAATGGCGACCGTGTTCACTAGGTAGCACGCGGCGATGATCGTGAGAGATAGTTTCTTAACCATTGCTTTCGTCCTTACATGTGAAGTATTTGTTTGTGGCTGGAACATACGTCCAGTTACCTATAGGCCCGTCAATTTCCACCATAGGCCCCACGCTCACTGTGTGACCGGTAGGGAAGCGGATATGGCAAGGTTGGCGTGTATCACCTGCCACCACTAGGACGGCCTCCTGCCCCTCCACAAAGCCGTATGGGACTACATGCTTGTCGAATTCCTTGAGGTCCATCATGTAAGAGACCTCCAGAACGCCTTCCCAGTTCCCGATGCATTGCACCACAGGCTTGATCTTTCCCATGGCACGCAAGGTGTCCACGTGTCGCAAGAACTTGGCGACGGTATGGACATTCCAATTGTCATCGATGGCAAACACCACCTTTTCAAGATATACTTCACCCATTGCTTTCGTCCTTGTATATGAGATAGGCCATCACGGCCGTTGATATGATAAGTAGGAGGGCAGCACCCATGGTATTACCCTTCCAAGCAGATTGTTGTTGGCGTATGTGACACCACCACCATAGTGGAGACACGAAGGAATGTGGAGAGGTTCTCACGAGTGATTGCACCCACGCTCTGTCCGTTCAAAATTACTTGTGTCATAGTAGTCACACCTTTCCTACGTGTTTCATGTAAGCACTCGATTGCACTCAATAAGGTGCCACCGATAGCGGCACCCATTAGAAAGCAATTACTTGGCAGCGGCTTGGATGGCAGCAATAAGGGCAGCGGATGTAACACCCTCTTTCTCCATGCGCTTCACAAGACCTTCGGCATACTTGACCAAGTCCAACTCCTTCACTTCAGTCTCACCCTTCACACGCTTTACCAATGCATCACGAATGGAGAGCTTCTCACCACCAGCGGCAACCAAGCGACCAAGGGCCTCGACGTCAACGGTAGCATCCTTGAGGGATACAAGGAGGGTTTTCTTGTCTTTGGCAGTCCCAATCTTGGCACCAACAAAGATGGCAGCAGTAATAGAGCGGACAGCACGTGAGCCATGCGCATCGCCCTTCTTATTCAATCGGGCAATGGCACTAGCAAGGACACCGCCTTGCTCTGACTTCACTACTGATTGAATGAGAGCAATCAAGTGGGCAGTAGCAGCAACACCGCTACCCATTGCAGTTACGAAGTTGTTCTCGATTACTTTGATGTCGTTTACGATTGCTGTATTTGTCATGGGGTTTTCCTTTTCCATTTCACTAGCAACGCACCCACAACGGATGCGCTCTTATATAAAATGGATTCCCTTTCGCTTTTTCTACCTCGTGACCAAACCCTACTTAAAGGAGAAATACGCGAGTCCGATACTTGCAATCGGGAACCTATCCACCTCCTTCACTCGTTA